>Ga0194047_10000717_pt1 | contig 21324 bp, 18 predicted proteins | sample JunL225m_MetaG_2_FD_160070 | JGI IMG/M metagenome (GOLD analysis project Ga0194047, IMG submission 160070) | Anoxic zone freshwater microbial communities from boreal shield lake in IISD Experimental Lakes Area, Ontario, Canada - Jun2016-L221-5m | ecosystem: Environmental > Aquatic > Freshwater... | reverse complement strand
AGAAATTCGAGGTGGCCCCGGCGGCGATGAATCCAGTCTTTTTGCGGCCAGTCTTTTTCACATGTACTGCAAATTCGCCGAAAAAAATCGTTGGCAGGTTTCAATTTTAAATTCCAATCAAACCGAAGTTGGCGGCTTCAAAGAAATTGTGTTTGAAATCAATGGCAATCAGAGCAATCCAGTTTTCGCTAAAATGAAATTTGAATCCGGAGTGCACCGCGTGCAGCGCATTCCTGAAACTGAAAAACAAGGTCGCATTCACACTTCAACGGCCACGGTAGCGGTTCTCCCTGAAGCAGAAGAAATTGATTTAGTCATCAATGACAATGATTTACGCATCGATACCTTCTGTTCATCCGGTCCAGGCGGACAATCAGTCAACACCACCAAAAGCGCCGTGCGAATTACTCATATTCCTACGGGCGTCGTCGTTTCCTGTCAAGATGAAAAATCCCAACTGAAAAACAAAGACAAAGCTTTGAAAGTTTTGCGTTCGCGCCTGCTGCAAATTCAGGAAGAAAAAATTGCCAAAGAGTTGGGCGACGCACGCAAAAGTCAAATCGGCACGGGCGATCGCAGTGAAAAAATCCGCACCTACAACTATCCCCAAGACCGTATTACCGACCACCGCATTAAACAATCTTGGAGTAATATTGAAGGCATTCTTGCAGGAGATATCGATTCCATTATCACTGCACTGCAAGAAGAAGACACTAAGCTTAAAATGGCTGGAGCAACAGCGTAAGCTAATTTTAAATTTGAAATTTGAAATTTGAAATCAATTTTTTAATTTTTAATTCAATTATTCAGCCTTATTGTTTAAAATTTAACATTTTAAAATTTAGTTTGTTATTTTAAATTAAAAATTTCAAATTTTAAATTGTCATTCATGACTATCAAGGAAATTATTAAAAAATATTCAAATAAGCTCGACCTGCTAGATCTCGACCTTATCCTAGCTCACTCTCTTGGCAAAACAAGGGAGTTTATTTTAATCCATGCAGAAAATTCAATAACCAGCAATCAGTCAGCAGCAATCGACAAATTAGTCAAAAGACGAATCAAAGGTGAGCCGATTGCCTATCTGACTGGTCACAAGGAATTTTATGGTTTGGATTTTATCATCAACAAGCACACTCTAGTACCACGACCAGAAACGGAAATGCTGGTTGAGCTGGCGCTCAACGAGTCAAAAGTTAAAAGTCAAAAGTCAAAAGTCAAAATTGTGGATATCGGAACAGGCAGTGGAAACATAATCATATCAATTGCCAAGACCCTGCTGCAAGATACAAAATACAAGCTGCCAAATATCAAATACATTGCAATTGATATTAGCAAAGAGGCGCTCAAAACTGCCAAAAGTAATGCCAAGTTGCACGGTGTTGAGAAAAAAATAAAACTCCTCCATGGAAATCTTTTGGCACCATTATTTGATGCTTCATGTTTTATGTTCCATGCTTTATGTCCCATGATTATCGTAGCTAATCTTCCTTATCTATCTGCTGAAATTTATCAAAGCGCACCGATTGATGTGAAAAAATATGAACCAAAATCAGCCCTCTACAGTGCTGAGGCTGGTTTGGCTCACTACTGCGAGCTACTTACGCAACTAAAAACAAGCCATCAGTCGTTTTCCATGTTTCATGTTTCATGCTTTCTCGAAATCAGTCCAGAGCAGAAAATTCCCCTAACAAAAATGATCAAAAATATTTTTCCTGCTGCCGAAATATCTTTCGAAAAAGATTTAGCCAAAAAGTGGCGAGTGTGCAAAATAGAAATATGCTAGAGACTGGGTGGAAATAAAGTAGGAATATAGCAGAAATAAGAAACAACCTATTTCAGCGATATCTCGCGAAGTATATTTCTAAACACTTACCGGAAATCATCTTGTTGCAGTGTACGTTTCTGCATATTTCTAAAAATTATTTTTCAAAATATGATTTCTCCAAACTAAAAACCCTCCAAATTGGAGGATTTTTAGTTTGTTGATACATTCCAATTTACAATGAAATTGGAAAAAACAACGAAAGTATCAGATAAGTAAAAATACTTATTTTTTCTTTGAAACTTTTTTAGCTACTTTTTTTGCAACTTTCTTCTTTGGAGCTGCTTTTTTAACTGCCTTTTTTACAGTTTTTGTTGCTTTCTTTACAGCCTTTTTTACAACTTTTTTTGCTGCTTTCTTAACAACTTTTTTTGCTGCTTTTTTTGCTACTTTTTTTACTGCCATGTTAAGTCACCTCCTTTTCAATAATTTGTTTTTTCTTCAAACATGAAGCGAGATTTTCTTTCTCGCACCGTTTCTCTTTTTGCATTCATTTTCTGAATGATCTCAAGAAGCGGTGCGAGACTAAATCTTTGAAACAGCATGTCTTATCTAAACAAATATTTTAATTTTTATTTTTTTTGATATTTTTTTAATTTAAAATTAATATCAAAAAGTTCTGTTTAACTCTTTTAATTATAATGCAATATATTTTTAAATGCAATGCAAGAAAGTTATCCACAGGCACATAAAATTTGAAATTTGAAATTTGAAATTTGAAATTATTATTTAAGCCCATTATATCTATATAATATTGCATCATTTAAAAAACTAATTTTTTTATATTTTCTAAATAATATTAAAAAAAATCAAGATAAAATTATTTTATTTTTTTAAAAAAGATTTTTTAAATTTTTTAAGCAGCTAAGCATATTTTTTTTCATTAAATTAATTTTTCAAACAGGATTTAATCTTTTCAAATTTAATATTTTTTTCATTGATTCATAATTTCAAATTTCAGCAAATAGCTCATGTCTCGTATCCCAGATTTTACATCTTATGCTTCATGCTACCTGTCATATACTTTATGCTTTATCCCCTTATTACGCCTAAAAAAGGCCTGTTTGTCTAGTTGACGCTCAAAAATCACTGGGATACAATATATAAAGACTAAAGGAAGAATTTATCGATCCAATGTGGCGTTATCCACCAAGGACTGATAAAGCTTCAACGAAAGCGCCCTTTGACAATTAACCCTAAAAGCACTGGCCATACTTGGTGGTCACACCAAAAGGCACAGAGCACACTAGAAAGGAAGGTGACATAACCATGGAAGAATACACACCACAATCACAAGATGAAAAAAATCAGCAGATTAAAAGATGGTTTCAAGATAATCTTCGCATTATCGTCAGCATTATAATCGTTGTTGCAATCGCGGGTGGCATCTATTCATATTCAAATAGAGGTGCCTCCAATTTAGCAACCGAATCAAAACCTGACCAAACTACACAAGATCAAAGCACTGAGCAAGGTTCTACCGACACTTCAAAGACAACTACAAAACCTGGTTCAACTGACACTGCAAATACTAAAGTTGCCACTGCAACAACAAGCCAGGAAACTGGAAATTCGTTTATTGAAACTGCCGCTAAGGGAGATGGACTAACCGTCCTTGCTCGCCAAGCTGCAGCAAACTATCTTGAAAAAAATCCTGATTCAGCACTAACTAAAGAGCACAAGATTTATATTGAGGATTATCTCAGAAAAAATATTGCTCACACCGGTGGAGTTCATGTTGGAACATCTGTTGAATTTTCAAAAGATTTGATTCAAAAAGCTGTTGCTCAATCAAAGAATTTAAGCGAGAAACAACTAAAAAATCTTCAGAAATATTCCTCAAGAGTTTCCACACTTTAATTTTTCGTAAGAAAAATCTAACCTAGCGTAATTGTTCTTTTTTTCAAAAGAAATTCATTTTTCTTTTGAAACATAAAACCCCGCAAATGCGGGGTTTTATGTTATCTAGAATCCATAATCTAAAATCTAAAATCTATCCCACTCGCTTCATCCCCGACTGCAATCCCAAATTCATCAACTTTTCCGGCATTTAATTCCAAAACCCTATCAGCATCCCCCATTGGGTTTAGGGTACCCGAAAATACAGGTGAAACATTTTTCTTGATAAACACCACCCTGCCATTTCTAATCCACAAGATATCTAGAGCAAACCGCATATCCTTCATCCAAAAAGAATAATTGCCAGTTTCATCAAAGACAAATAGCATACCACAATCAGTGCAAATTAATTCTCGTTCGCCTAGACCCTTCTCTTTCTCACTTTTTGTTGCAGCCACTTCAATGTTAAAAACATGCCCACGAATTGAAACCTGCCCAAATTGAACTTTGCTATTAACCCTTTTTTGCAACACAAGACAACTCGCAACTATTCCAAGAATAACAATTAACCCAATTAAATTGAAGACGGTTTTTTTAAACACAAAAATCATATATTCTACAAACATCCAACTATGCATGCATCAAAACGCAGAGGAAGTGCGCTTAAATATTAAAATGGTTAGATGCTAAAATGTTTAAACGCTAGGCTATTTATATGGCTAAATGCTTTTTTCCGAGAGAAACATACATCAAAAGCATCGACAGCAACACAACCAGAAATACAAACACTTTCCCCATTGCTCCAAAATTCAATGCCGCAACTGCGATAAACGCCGTAATAAACCAATAAAAAATGCAAATTTTCCTTTGCGACCAGCCCAGCTGACGCAAGCGATAATGCAAATGCCGTTGATCAGCCTTAAAGATGCTGCCACCCACTCTCAAGCGCCCGATGATGACCCACAAGGCATCGATAATTGGAACCGCCAGAACAAGCAATGTAGTGGCAATTTTAGCTCCCGCAAACAAGGCCAGGATTGCTAAAATAAATCCCATGAAAACACTACCACTTGTTCCTGCTAAGATTTTTGCCGGATTGAAATTAAAGATAATGAATGCAAATATGGAACCAAGCAGCGCCACTGCGATTATTGCAATTGGTGGTTGATTAACTTCTGGCCGCAAACTGACAAAAAAAATTGCCAAAGCTCCAATTGCTGAAATTCCGCCACTAACCCCATCAATCCCATCTGCCCAATTCATAGCGTTAATTATAAGCAGAATCCAAGAAACAACAAGAATTAGATTTAAGATATATCCGAAACTATTTGCAAACAAAAAAATCCCGCCAAAAGGATTCGTCACATATTCCAATCTAATGCCAACCCAAAAAACAAACAAAGCAACGCCAGCCTGAAAAAATAATTGCTTTTCCCACGACAACTGCCAAATGTCATCAAAAATTCCAATAACCAAGATTGCCAAACTAGCCACAAATACACCCAGCAACTGATTTGAAATCACCAGGTTTTTGTCCAGCAATAATGTTATCAAAAAAGCCAAAATCAGCGCTATTCCGCCGAAACGAGAAACTCCTGCCTGATGGATATGCCGCAAGGAATTTCTGTCATTTTTTGTGAAGATTTTTTTGTTTTTAAATAATTTTATAATCACAATCAAGAAAAAACTTGCCAAACAAAAAGCCAATAAAAGCGGGGTCAAAAAGAGATCATTAAACATAGAATTACAGCGCTTAGCCACTTAGTCCTTCGAAATTCTTAAAAAGAAAATTCACGAACTTATAATTTCTACTTTTTTCGAATTTTATCCGTTACCCAAAATTCACCAAAGTATTGTTTGAACAAAATTCTTGTCTGAGCATCAATAGCAGGCATTGCGCCAAGCGTCGGAGCAATAATCGGAGCCAGAAACCATTGTAAGAACATATAGATATATCTTTTTTTGGAATACTTAGCTGGACGTGGAGGTAGCAGAAAAAAGTTTAAAAACATAGAAATGATAAGGCCGCCCATAGCTAGAGTCATCAAATAGCGAGTCACGAATGGCAGATTATGTGCCAGCACGCTCTCATTGAAAGCTGAACCTCCAAACATCAAAGGAAGCCATCCTAAAATTGCAAGAATAAAAGCAGAGGTTGCCCAGGAGTGATGCCCCTCCAACATCTCAAAAGCGATGGATAATTTTTTTCTAAGTTTTATTTTTTTGTCTGGCCAAATTGCTCGCATAATAACGGGAAAATTTTCAATGCCATAAGCCCAGCGCCTTTTTTGCTTGTATTGATTTTTGATGGTTTTCCAATAAGTTTCAGCCAGCACGGCATCAAGCGACACTGGCAAATAAATAGGCCTCACCTTGTAATCGCCATGATAATAAGTGAAACATTTCCAATAGATAATCGAGTCTTCACTAATCATATTAAGCGGCCAAAAATTCACCCGAACCAATGTGTCGAATGGTTCGCTATGAGAAGAGAATGTGACCATTTGATGGCGAGTACTTTGAAACATATGCCAGAATGAAGAACCCGTAACAATAACACGGACAAAAGCATTAGTATCCCAAAGATTATTGTGATACATCGGCAGCGGCTGATATGATCGCTGCAGTCGCTTTGGATCTGTGACATAGGCGTAGGTCAGTGCAGCAAAGTATTGGCGATGACAAACACTATCACAATCAAAATTTGAAAAAATCACGCGAGTATAATCAATCTCGTGTTCATCCAAATATACCATCAACTTTTTGGCTGCATAAGTTGCATTTGAGGCTTTACATTTCATTTCGTCGTCAGAAACTTCGTGAGTAGTGACCAAGAATTCGCGAAACACTCCTTTGAATTTATCCTTAAGATAAGCAACTTTTTCTAGACGTTGAACTTCAGGTTCACGTTCCTCTGTCGCAAGCAAAATAATGATTTGCTGATTTGGAAAGTTGCAATCTGCGACAGCCTGGATGGCTGGCTCTATGACATCAGCTGGTTCATTAGCCGTTGGAAGCAAAACAACATGAATGATTTTTCTCCAATCTAAAATTTCATTTCCAGCGCAAATAAGGCGATTAACATCTTTCTGATAATCAACAAGCCTTGCAATTTCTTGCTTTAATTTTCGACTCTCTCCAAAAGAAGAAATTTCATGCAAACTTTCTTTGAGCAAAACAATACGACCAGCTAAGTTTTTTTCATATTCCAAAGGATGAACAATGCTCTGACAACGCTCCCACCAGTCAATTTTTTTTCCGCTCTGAAATCGCCTATACGCAACAACTGAATAATAAGTAATAAAAATAGTTCTAAAAATCCAATAAATATCAAAAAAAATAATAAAAACAGCCATCCAAATAGGTAGCAGAAAAGAAAACACAATCATCCCAAGCAAGGTTGTCCAGGTAAGAATTCCAGGAATTATCTCCATCGTTCTCTGGGCAAATCGCTCTTTTGGCTCAACCGTTTTTGGATTTGGAAATATAAATTGTTCCATATTTAATAGTTCATTAAAAGCAAACTTGCAACTGCAATTGAAATTCCAATTTGAACAATAAAGGTTGCAAGCATCAATAAATGCGCAGCAATACGCTCTTTTCGCTGATAAAACAAGAAGCCCAAAACTGCGTTTACAAGCAGAATTAGTAGCCCAATAAAGGGCACAAAATACATTTGCCACCAAGAACCAATCACATCCACCCCGAAATATACATTATAATGCAAGATAATTGGAAAATCAACTGGTCTGATGAAAAAAGCAATTGAGCACCAATTTGCAACATTTAGAATAAGAGAACCAATAAGCACCCATTGAATTAGCCCACTGCGAAAATATTCTTGCAAAAAAAACTTTATCAATTCTGATTTTGAATCAATTCTAGGCTGCATTATATTATTTATTGCTAGTAACTAAATATTTATACTAACTCATGAGGCTTTTCTATGGTCAAGACTTCGATTGCTTTTTCCTTGTCAGTTATCTTGGCAACATCCTTGTCAATTTTTCCAAGTTCTTTGTAGGCAGTGTTAAAGTGATTTACGGTTGTGCCTAAACTATTCCCAAGTTTCCTTAAATATTCCTCATAATTTACAATATGTTTTCCAAGTTTTTCCACATTAGCCCTTATTTCTTTAGCATTTTCCTCAATTTGAAAAGCTCGCAGACCTTGCAAAACTGTTTGCAAATATGCCAAAAATGAAGTTGGCGAAACAATAATAACTTTTTTGTCCTGAAAAGCATATTCAATCAAGTCGCGCGTATTGATTTGAGCAGCTCCAACTTTATTCACCAACAAGTCATAGTAAATAGCTTCCGATGGAATAAACATAAAAGCAAAATCCATCGTACCCATCTCGGGACGAATATATTTGGAAGTTTCATCAATACGATTTTTCAAATCCTGCTTGAATAATTTTTCAAATTTTTCACGCTCAGCAGTGTCCGTACAATTGAGGATTCTTTCATAGTTTTCGAGAGAAAACTTCGAGTCAATTGGCACAATTTTGTCTTTGACAAAAACAACGGCATCCACAATCAAATCTTGATCCGTTTTCTCACTCTTGCCAAGTTTGTATTGCATTTGATATGATTTTGGCCCAAGCACATTTTTAAGCGTTTCTTCCAAGAAATATTCACCTAATACTCCTCTTTGTTTTGGGTTTTTCAAGATATCCTGAAGATTTTGAAGTTGAGCAGAAAAGTTGACCACTTGTCTATTCGTTTCATCAAGTTTGGTTAGTTTTTCCGTCACGTTGCTAATTAGCTTGGCTGATTGCTCGGTAATCCCTTGCACAGTGCGAATTGTTTGGCTCATTTGCTCTTGACCGGCGCGATGAGTTTGAGAAAGTTTTGAATCAATTTCTTTGCGAAGTTCCCGATTTTCTTCCATGATATGTTGCAGCGACTGCTGCATAGAAACCATCCGGTCACGTTCCTCACGCTTGTCCGAACCCAAAACCACACTTTTTTTCAAATCAAAAACTAACCAGAGCAATGCAGCTAAACAGACAATGACGATAAAAAAAATAAGATAAGACATAGAATAAAATGTATAATGTATTATGTATACTGTATGATGTATAAATACAAATTTCTAAATCCTAATGACTAATTAAATCCAAAATCTAAATGTCAAAAATCGAGATTTGGGTTTTGAAACTTTATTAGAAATTGCCCGCCTGCCAACTTGTCTGCCAATAGGCAAGTAGACAGGAAAATTAGGATTTAGGATTTTAAATTATTTGTATATTTGTAGATTTGTAATTAATTTGTAAATTTGTAGGGTTAGTATTTTTTGAGTCCCAAAATAAATCTCTTTAGTCCTGGGATTTTGTCCACCAATTCTGTGTGTGGTCCCTCCAAGAAATCCAACAGAAAACGATCAAGCATGTCAAGTCGGTACTTAAATTCCTCACTATTCATCAAGGCAAAACTAACTTCCTTGCCTATTTCGGCTTCAAGACTATTCATCACATTTTTTAACTTCCCCCGACTGACATTGTTCACCACCAAGACCATGTCCACCTTACTCTTTGGATAATTAAGAAAAATTCCACTTATCAAAGCAAGCTTCACATCGCCAATTCCCTTCAACCGAGCCAAACTTTTGCTCTCCGGAGAAGCTGTTGATTTTGAAAATAAACTCTTTAATTCTGGATAAAAATGAAAAGTTGGCTCAAGCATATAAGTCTTCACACCTTTTTTGGTTTTTTCTTTGACAAAATTCATTTTTTTCAAGGCGTTTAGTTCCTTGCGAACAGAAGCAACTGGAATCATGTTTTTCTTGGCCACTTCACCAGCGCCATATTCACTCTCCGGATTAAGCAAGAAAAGACGCAAAACCCGCACTCTTGATTTAGAACCAAAAAGCATTTCAAGAACTTCAGACATAGCAATTTTTTTAAAATTTAATTAAATTTAGAGCCTAACTTTACCTCCATTATACAGCTCCCAGCCCAAATAGCAACCCGCCTCTAGAGACTATGTTTATAAAAAAATCCTAGAGGCTCAACCTCCATTGTGGAGGTTGAGCCTCTAGGATTTTAACTTTGTGCTTCTATTCCAATAGATATTTCTCCAATTCCTTTTTCTCTTTTAAGTGCACAGCGTTATCATTCAAAAAAATTTCATAATCCTTGACACTCCTAAATTGATCAAGAATTACACCTTTTTTACAAAGAGTTCCGTTTCTTTTGCCTAAATAATCCAAGGCGCTGCAATACCTCCACTCACTTTGTGAAATTTCGCTTGGGGACTTAGTCCCTAAGTGCTCCTATATGCAAAAATACAAAAAATCAATTGCAAGCAAAATCAATTTGGGCTATCATAGAAAAATACCAGTAGTGATTATTTCGAACATTTGTGCTATAATCATAAACAAATGCCCGCTAAGAATACTGAAAAAAAATTAGACTCCATTAAGGAATTGCAAAAAAACATTTCCCAAATTTTGGTGATAAATAATTCCTTGCTCAAGCCATATATTGAGCTTTTTGAATATGCGCCTGAAAATATTTATCAACAACCACTTGGCAACCTGATTGGTTTTTTTGAAATAAAAGAATATAGCGAGGATTCCGCCTATGTGGTGAACTTTCTCACCTCCGTCTTAAAAAAAGAATACTATGCCAATCCCAGAAGGTCTGTTGCTGAAAGTTTCGATAGCGCCATGAACAAGGTTAACTTAGCCTTGTCCGAGGTTGCAAAACACGGAAACGTGGAATGGATTGGAAAACTGCATGCCTGCATTTGTGTGATTGAAAAAAATAGCATTCATTTCACGGTTGCCGGTAACGCCAAGATATTCCTCAATCGCAAAAAAGTGCTGACAGAAATAAGCGAAGGACTTTCATCCGATGAAAGTCAGCCACATCCGCTAAAAACTTTTATCAATGTTTCCAGTGGAAGACTTGAAAAAGAAGATAAGCTTATTATCACCTGCGAGGATATTTTTCACATTCTGAAATTATCCGAGCTCAAAAAAAGTCTCCAGCGCCTGACAAAACCACAATTTGTTCAATTTCTGAAAACAGCTCTTTCAAATGAACTGGAAATGATTGCCACTATCATAGCTGACTTTGAAGAGGTCAAGAAAGCACCTGCCACAAAAAATATATTCTTGGAAGATGATGAATTTTTGCCGGAAGCAATTAATGTTTTCAGTCAAGCAGCCTTCCCCAAAAAATATCCCGCCTCTGCGCAAAAAATTGAAAAATCCAATCAAGAACTAGAGCAAGTTGCCGCCATAGAATACACCGACAAGAAAACTGGGCATATTTATGTTCAAGGTGGCGCCCCACCAGAGGAAATAAGCCAAGCTTTATATTATTGGGAGCAAGCGGTGGAAAAAATTTCAGATGGTTGGCTTTTCACAAAAAATAGTCTTGCTCGAAAATACAAATTCCACAAAAAGCAACTTGGAAAAAAGATTCAGCAAGCAAAAATAAATGCGCAACTTCAAAAACAAGAACGTTTGAGACAGCAAGAACTCGAAAAAGAGAGACTACTTGAACAACAACTGCAAATAGAATTCCTTGAAAAGCAAAAAGCTTCTGAGCTTGAGGTGCAAACGATTGCTCGAATTGCTCCAGAGCAATTTCCAATTAGCAGCGCTCCAAAAAAAAGATTAACTGAAATAATAAACCTTAAAGAAAAATTAACTTCTTCGGAAAAATTTTCAAATGAAAATTCAATAAAGGCAAACAAAAAAAACTCCAGTTATCAGCATAAGGCGATAGATTCTAAAGTTGAAGTGGCCGAAAATCAATCCTCCAATCTCAACCTTGGTGTAACTAGTTATTATTCAGAAACTGACGACAATCTCGAGGCTCAACGCGGCCAAGCTCTTTTTGAAAAGCTAAAACCTATTCTTCAAAAAGTATGCGCCTTAATACCTTCAGGGCCTAATTACATAAAAAATATCAAAAAAAACCTATCCCAAAAAGTTGCCAATGTCGTAGAAAAAACAAAATTAAAAAAAATAAATATCAAGGATTCGCAAATTATTCCCCATCTTTCAAAACTGAAAAAAAATTATCAAGCATTGAGTTCCAAGCAAAAATTAACTATTTTTTTAGCCATTCTTGTTATTTTCATAGCCCCTATATTTATCAATAACTGGCTGAATAAACCAAAACCAGTCACGATTAAAGATTTACCGGCTGAACCTTCAATTTCACAAATTTCGAAATTAACAACTGAAAAAAATATTAACTTTAACACCAAAATAACAAATCTAATTGCAAATATCAATTTAAGCAAAGTAATTCTAGCTGATAAAAACATTTTCACCCTGACTAAGGAAAAAATAATCATCCTAAAAAATGGCCAGCAATTTGATTATCCACTACCAAGCAATATTGGTAAGATTGTCGCTTCAACCTACATGTCCTCAATCTCCACAGTGCTACTCCTCACAGATCAACATAAAATCATATCCTTCACGCCAGCTAACTCAAAATTTTCCGAAAACAAAATAGACCTTGCCAACAACTCAAATGCGAGTTTGATTGGAACTTATCTGACCTATCTTTATGTGCTTGACCCAGCCGCCAACCAAATTGCGCGCTATCCAAGAGCTGATGGTGGTTTTGGAGAAAAAATCAATTGGCTGAAAGATACTACCGCACTAACTGAAATCTCTGACCTGACAATTGATGACAGTGTCTACGTTATCCAAAAAAATCAAATCATTAAGTTCCTAAAAGGCAAACGAGAAAACTTCACCCTGGAAACCTCAACCACGCCTGTTCATTTTGACAAAATTTTTACTACCATCGATTTAAAATCTCTGTACGCTCTAGATGTTCAAAATTCACGTCTAGTGCAATATGACAAAGCTACTGGTGCCATCACCGCCCAATTTTACAATGAAGCGCTGAAGAACAGCACATCCCTGGCTGTCGATGAAAAAAATAAAACGGCCTATGTGGTGACTTCAAGTGGGTTGATTTCGCTGTCAACTCAATAGCCCTACAAATATGCGCATTTACTACAAATCTAAAATAAATATTGTTAGTTGCTTTTTAATCAATTAAACAATTAGTTATAAAAAATATGCTTTTGGAAAATCATTGGCCACATTTTTGAAAAAAGAAAATTGCCAAGTTATTATTTCGAGCGATAACCTTGAAGATTTAAAAAAAGTAAGCCAGGAAATATCAGTAGATTTTTCCTTAGCAGATGTAACCAAACCAGAAGATTTAGAGAATCTTGCAACCTACGTCATTGATAAATATGACAGGATTGATATTTGGGTTAATAATGCTGGCATCCAAATTGCCCCTAGCTTAGTCGAGGATGTAAATATCACTAGACTAAAAAGACTGTTTGATATTAATTTTTTTGGTTATTTTTATGGTTGCCAAATAGCTTTGAGAATCATGAAAAATCAGAAAAGTGGGACCATAATAAACATTGATTCGACGGCAGGCTTGGATGGAAAACCAATGATTAGTGCCTATTGCTGCTCAAAATTTGCCGTTAAGGGTCTAACCGAATCAATCAGAAAAGAGGTTTCAGAAGATATTCAAATACACGCAATTTACCCAGGAGGAATGCAAACTGAAATTTATCAAGAAAAATATCCTGATGATATCAAGGAGTACATGCTAGTTAATAACGTCGTTCAAAAAGTTATTGATAATCTCAAAGCCAACCATCCGGAATTAGATTTAATCATTAAGAGACCAACTAAATAAATATTCACAATCTTCCCTGTTTTTATTTTCAAAAAATCCCACTTCCAAAGAAGCGGGATTTTTTTTGTTTTCTGAAAAGTTTTTGACTCAGATCTTTCGACTTCGTTTTTCCCGCCCAAGGCGGAAAAAACTACGCTCAAGATGACACTAAAACAATACTAACATAAGAAGCTAAAGCCTAAGAAGCTTACCCTGTGGCAAATACCATTGGGACTAAAAACCTGCACTCACTTGCCGAGCAAATTTGGCACGTTCCATGATTTCACGATTAACAATTTCGGCGTCGCGACCATATTTGAGTCGAGAAAGTTCCTTGAGATAGTTGGCAATTTCCTGATTACCCTTGGTTGGGGGATAAAAATTCACATTAAACGGTTTAGAGAGTTCGCCGTTAAGGAGCACTCGAGCAAAACCCTTGTAATTGTCAACATTAACCAGGTCGCTAGCAGTAAAAACAGGAGAAAATTGCTTCTCCAAAAATTCTGCATCTTCAGGACCAACTCTAAGTGAAACCATTGAGCCAACATTTCCAAACACAGCTTTGGAAATTTCCTCACTAAGCTGGCCAATGAATTGATGGGCAATCACCAGGCACAAGCGGTATTTTCGCGCTTCAGAAAGAATTTGCGAAATAGAATTAGTAGTGACATTTTGAAATTCATCGAGATAAAGATAAAAATCTCGTCGTTGATCTTCGGGCATATCGCCGCGAGCCAAGGCGTTCATCAGAATTTTTCCAACCACAACCATTCCCAAGAGATGAGCGTTGATTTCTCCAATCTTGCCTTTGGAAAGTTTGACTAATAAAATTTTCCCATTGTCCATGATTTCGCGAAAATTGAGCGTGCTTTTTTGCTGAGCAATGATTGGACGCATCATATCATTGGAAACAAAAGTTGTGAGCTTTGAGGTGATATATGGAACCATGTTTGCCAAGGCTGCATCGCCACCAGCTTTTTCTGCTTCCTTGATCCAGAAATCCGAAACCACAGGATTTTTGCACTTCGTCAGCTTCATTTTTCTGAAATCCTCATCTGCCAAAACCTTAGAAATTTCCATCAAGGTCGAGCCTGACTCAGGATCTTCCATAATCAAAAGCATGGCATTTCGCACATATTGCTCAAACATCGGACCACCGGTGGCTTTCAAATCATACAATTGATCAAATATTCCGATCATTTCATTAATCACGAAAGTTTTTTGTTCAGGATGAGATGGATCAAATTCGAGCATATTAAGCCCAAATGGTCGCTCCATATCCGAGGGATCAAAAACTATCACATCTTCTGCCCGCTCTTTTGGAATAGCAGTTAAGATATCTTCAATTGCATCTCCGTGAGGGTCAATAAAACAAAAACCCTTGCCATCACGTGCATCTTGCTTGGCCATGTCCAGCAAATAATTTGACTTACCTGTTCCTGTTTGTCCAATTGTGTACAAATGACGCCTACGATCACTGTCGCTTAATCTTATTTCAGTTTTTGTTCCACGATAGTCGTTATATCCAAGCAGAATTCCCTTTTCTGGAATGTTCATTGGCGGCGGAGCTGCACCAGATTTTAACCACTTTATTTTTGGAGTTTCAGTTGTGGAAATTGGAAAATGAAAAATACTAGAAATTTCTTCCGTGGAAAGAATAATTGAATTTTCTTCATCAAAATTTCTGAAGATATAATCATAGGCAATCTTTTTTTCTCTTAACCGCTTCTTAACGATGAAATGATTGACCTCATGATTTTCAAATTGAGCAAAGGCATTTTCGATGTGAGCCAAAACCTCATCCGCTCGTTGTTGAGTCTTCGCAGAAGCAAGAATTCGAATATTAGTCCTAAACCCAACTTTGTTTGATTTTGTTTCAATTTTTTTCAACAGCTCTTGTTCTTCTGGTGTGAGTTGAACGGATTCTTTTTTGTAGGGCTGATTTTCCGGGTTAGTCCTAAAGACTTGAATTGCACCCTTTCCAAGCTCCATCGCCAATGAACTATTCGCATCCTTGAGCTGCTGGCCTTGTTGCATCTTGTGAGCAATTTCCTTGCCATGCCTTCGCCAACTTTTTCCCGCAGGACGCAAAACCAGCTGAATAACTGCTCCCTCATCCAGTGTTTCAAGTTTGCTCAGTGCATTTGAAATCTCATTAAGGGGATCGATATCCATGTGCTCATAGGTTGTAATCGGGAGTGCGTGACTTTTTTTGAGCACAAGTGAAGCTGCCGCCGTGAAACTTCCCGGCATAAATATAGTATAATCTGGAACCTTTTCAATTGAAGCATTGGGAAAATAACTGTGAACTTGTTTTTCAATACTCTCGCGAAATTTGCTAGGCACAGCCAAATAAAAGAAAATTTCTTCGCTACTTGATGGGTTTGCTATTTCCAAGGCAAGATATGGTTCACTGTAAAGCAAATGCCCAAGTAGAGATTTTTTTTCTTTGATATTTGCAAGCGTCACCAAAAGCTGCTCCATTGCACCAATTTCTTCTTTCCAGGATTGATTGTCGCCAGCTTTTTCATTTCTATCTTTGAAAATTTTTGTCACTCGGACAACTTCCAGGTCCATGTTCATACTGCGACTCACCTGAGCTCGAAAATTCAAAAAACTGCGCAAAATCATAAAAAGACCACTTCCGATAAAAGCAATCGAAAAAATCCAGAGAAAAGGGACTATAATAAAGTTCAGATCAAGTGTATCCATTTATGTTATTTTTTGTTTTATATTATTCCTAGACCCACAAATTTACTCTGTATCCTCCCTTTGGAAAAAGAGGTTCGCCTCGATTCGACGAAAGTCTCATTGAGTCGAAGCGGGTTAGGAGGGATTCGAAAAACTTTCTTTGCTTAAGCTGATCTTTCAAATCCCCCTCAATCCTCCTTTTCTAAAGGGGGAAGTAAATTCCTTATTAGATTTCAGGACTTTATTGGAAATTAGGATTTTTTATACTATTTTCCGCTATTGCTTTCCATTTTATTACCTACTTCCTTAGATTTCCTTAATCATTCCCCTTGCTATCAAGGCATTATGAAGCTCATCTGCCAAAAGTTTGTCATGAAAATTATCCAAAACATAGTTGTCCTCCATTTGACGCGCAACTTTCACAGCATGAACAACCCCTTTTTGTCCGGCAATGTCAATCAAATAACTAACCTGCGATTGAGCATTGGTTTTTTTGGCTGCTGTTTTGGCATCATCAGAAACATCATCTTGATCAGTATCATCAGTTTGTGCTTGAACTTTCGAAAGTATCCTTCCATAGGCCGAATCCCTTTCAGCTGAGCTAATTTCCGTTGGCATCTCTCTTTCTGTAGTCTGCACTGGAATTTCTTTTTCTTGAAAATTGTCAGACACTGGTCTGTTAAATCGTGCCGCAAAATCCAAATCTTTTTCGTCAATTGGCTCCATAGTAAGAAAGCATGGAACATGGGTTATAAATCATGAAAAAATCAAGATTCAAACACTATGTCATACTAAGTTAATTTTAGCTAGCGCAGCTCATATCCTTTTTGTCTAAGCATTGGCTGATAACATTTCATTTTTAAATTCCTCAACAATACTTTCGACCATCTGATCATAATCATTAATTTTTTCTTTGAAAAATGCCTCTACTTGTTCAGGCTCAATTTCACCTTCAGACATTTTTTCATATTCCTCGCGACCTTGTTCGCCAAGCTTTTCCATTGTCTCAAGAAAAATACGTTTGAGTAAAACTTCAGTCATCTTATTGATAAGCTCATTTTGCTTATCTTGAGGAAGATTGTCAATTCCCATGTCCTTGACTAGCTGTGAAAGGGCTTGTTGTTGCAACGAACTCATGATTTCTTCATTTTGATCTGTCATATTTTTGTTTTAAGATTATTTAGATTCTAAATTCCAAATTTTTTAGCTCAGGCAGCTAATTTTGTCACCACATCTCTGGTTAATCTTTCAGCGGTGATGCTTCTATCTGTTGTAAACTCTTTTGAAGCGATGATTTTTTTCATAACCATTCTACCCTCACGAGAAAAACTTTCTTTATAATTTTTCATTAGATCAACAACATTATCTCCGCGATGAAGTTTATATTCATTTGCATTTGCAAAAAGTCCTTGCCTGAAAATCCGCAGAGTTTCTCGATGGTCGCCGTTAGCGATAGAAGGTCCAACCTTAATATGATCTAAAATATAATTTCTAGTAAGGAAATCAGCACTAACCTTAATTCCGTCACGTTCAAAATTTTCATTCATCGAAAGATCCTGCATAAATCTAGAGGAGGAAGGGGTGTCAGGATGAGCATCTCTCAAATCTTCCAGCCTAACAGGGCGATCAAATTGAACATCGCCACCATTCATCGATGGGTCTTTTATGTCGTTTAAAGATTCAATATGTACTGGGGGATCAAACTCAGCAGGAACCTCAGGAGCTGCAGTAATTGGGACATGATGTTCATGTACATTCAAATGCGAAATTTTTCCGCTAATGTCCATTAATTTTATCTTCAAAGGATTACTGTCATCAAAAACCAATTTAGTTCCTGGTTTAATATTGACCATCCCGTCATTTAGCATCTTATTATATTCATCAACGCCCACACTTTTGATAAGCGCCTCTTTATTGTCATGCATATAGTCTAGAAACATATGATGCACAGCCCAACCGGTATTTTTTATTTCAGGGTGACTCACCTTCAAGTGATGAAGGATATCTTTTTCAATACTGCCACCCTCTTGAATTGTTAATGTTTCGCTATGAGCAGCAACTTCATTTGGATTCAAATTACCGGCAGGTCCGTCGGGACTTCCCACTAAGATGGATTTTGGAACGTTACCAGCGCTATGGTGTGCATGATGCCCACCATCAGTAACATTATGTGCCGTGTGTGCATGCAGCCCATTTCCACCTAATGATTCCGCAGCAAGTGCCTGAGAAGCAGCATAACCCAAAAACACTCCAGCACCAAAAGCAGCAAATTTGTTGGCACCACTACGAAGATTTTTCGCATTCAATTTATAGTCAATATTATTTATCTTGTCATCCAATATTCCTTTCAATTTTTCAAAATCAACAACTTCATTTTCTGATACTTTTTCAAAATCCCTATTTCTCTCATGTTTGTCGAGCACAGCATCCTTGAGTTGAGCAAGCTTGTCGAGTTGCAATCCTCCAGCAGCCGCCATCAAAGAAGCTCCAAAAACTCTCTTTCCAGCCTTAAACGCTGCAATTCCAGGAACAAAAGAAGTTAAAGCCAAGCCAACTTTCACATAGGCAGGAACTTTCTTGTTGTACCAATGCGTAAATTGGACCATTCTTTGATTTACTTTGTCCCAACCTTTTTTCAAAAAGCCCTTCTCTGTTATTCCATCTTTCTTCTTATTACCTGCCAAATAGGTCATTTTGGCCTCGGTTCTAGCGTCATAATACTTAATCGTTTCATCTAAATTGAAAAATGAATACAGTTCTTTGACTCTTGTTTCGAGTTCTTTGCCGGCAACTCCCGAATCTTGCAACTGCGAAATTTTGTGCTCCATGAAATTTTTCAAGGCAGTTTGATATGAATCGCACGCTGATTTGATGTTTGGACTTTCAGCATCTTTTTCCTCGGGCGCCCTACCATTGTTGAGGTATTTGCGAATTCTTTGCATAGTTGTCCTGTCGCGAAACTCCGTGTCTGCAAATTTCTCTCTTGCGCTGTTGAGTTCCTCAATGAGTTGTTTTTCTGTTTCGGGATTTTTTACGTTTTCTTTTTCCTCGATGATTTTTTTCTCTTGCTCTGCTTTTTTCTCATCCTCGGCTTTTTGCTGCTGTTCATTTTTTTTGTCAGCAATATCCTTTTGAATTTTTTCAATACTTGAAAAATCCGCATCGGAAGTTTTCTCGTTTTCTGCTTGCAAGTCGCGCCTTATTTGTTCCTTTTTTTCTTGCTCTGCTGCAGCTTCACCTTTGATATAGGCCTGCGCTTCAAGCTTAAAAGACTCCAACATGGCAGTGGCCTTTTCGGCAATTTCGCGAACTTCTTTCAAGGTTTCATTTTTTTCATCAGGATTTCCCTTAGTGTCAGGATTACAAATTTTCTTTAGTCTGTTAAATTCTCTTTCCAATCTATCTTTTTTGTCTTGCTCGCTTAGCCCTTTGTCATCTTTCAACAATTTAAAAACATCTGAAAACTTCTCTGCTTCAAGAATTTCCTTGAAATTATCAAAAAGGTTTTTCAAGTTCTCTTGGTATTCTTGACGCGCCAGAGCTTCTTTTTTTTCTTGTTCTTCCAGCTGAGCATCCTTCTGAGATTGCTTTTGTTCATTAGCTTCTCGATCTTTTTTTTGCTGAGACGTTTCAGGAGCCTTCTTGCCACTGTTTTTATTCTGTGGGCTTGCAGGGTCAGCAACAAAGCCCATCTGAAACTTAGACTTACTGCTAGCGCTAATCACATTGTTACTATCCATATCATCTCCAAAGTCAATCGGTGTAGCCTCTCCCACCACAAAACCAACAGGATTTTTGGGCCTGCTATCGATATCAATGTCATCACCAATGCTTAACTCCCTGCCAACCTTTTCATCTTTCGAAGAACTTTCAGAATCAATACCAAAAGGATGTTTCATTTTTTTGTCAGCATCTACAACCTCACTAGCAACGACTTTAATGTTTTCAACATTGATTTCTTTACTTTGCGCAGCCTTTCCAAACTCAGCATCAAAAGACGCCCTGAATGTATTGCTACTTTCTATGTTATTGTAAAGATTTCCAAAAAATTGCTTTTCCATATTAGCTTATATGTTTATTATCTAGTGAAGTAAGAGTCCCCCCCCAGGGCGGACTGATTCAATGGAGGCAGCAAAGAGCGTTTTACCTCGCAGCTTGTCCGCCTCGGCGAGCCTCAGGCGAGACGGGCTGCGCTGCCAATAGTGTCCAGAATTTGCGCTGGGGCAATAATACCATTTATTTGAATATTGAACTACAGACAAATTCAACAAGTTCTTCAGAATTTTCAGATTTGAAAGCCATTTTTTCTTTCATCTCAGTTTCCTTTTCAGCAATCAGCTCGCGCAAAAATCTTTTCGTGAAAATTCTAATCAGGATATTTTTCTCTGACTGCGTAATCATAACATCAGCATCGCCAGCAGCTTCTTTTTTCAAATTTTCCATAAAGTCAGTAGCACTTTTGCTGAAAACCCCGACAATTTGCAAGGAAAGTCCTGCGACTGTTTTTTCTTTTTCCACTTTTGCTGTTTGATTTTTTCCTGGTTTTTTGGACTGCTCTTCTTTTTCAACTTCCTTGCCAATGACATATGTCTTATCACCATAAACAACATAGCCAATTTCCTCATCCTTGGTGGCATTTGCAATGAGCGTTTCAAACCTTTGAAAATCATCTGCGGTTTTTTCGGTTTTAATTCCAACTTCAACTTCAGTCAAAAATTCGTCATTCGCCAAAAAATACGCCAGGTCTTTGCGCAAATCAAAATCATAGACTTTGTCTTTGCTGGAAACAGCTCTTTTGGCAAAATCATTCTTGTCGATGTAGTGAACACGATTCCTAATCTTTTCTGCCAAGGCTTTCAGTTTTAAAAGTGGATCATCAGCAGCTCGTTGTTTTTTCTTTGATTTAGTTTGTTCTTCCTGCACAATTATTTTTTTCTTTTGGTCATTCTTTTCCTTTTCTGTTTTCAAAACTTCTTCATCCTCAACCACCACAGCCAATTTTCTCATTGGTGTGCTCTTTTTTGCTGTCAACAAATTTTTATTATCTGAAAAACTATTAGTTGATCCATTGGTTCCTGAAAAAATTTTACTAAAAAATGCCATAGTCAAAAAGTTTTTATATTTATACAAAAATTATAGCACAAAAATAAATTTTTAAACATAGCACGCATCAAATCATCTAAAATGACACCAAGAGCCTTCCTGATACATCATCTAAAATGACACCCAAATTCATGGTAAAGTACGGAGTTAACTTTTAACCCCAAAACAAGCCATGAATAAAGAA
>Ga0194047_10000716_pt1 | contig 21350 bp, 20 predicted proteins | sample JunL225m_MetaG_2_FD_160070 | JGI IMG/M metagenome (GOLD analysis project Ga0194047, IMG submission 160070) | Anoxic zone freshwater microbial communities from boreal shield lake in IISD Experimental Lakes Area, Ontario, Canada - Jun2016-L221-5m | ecosystem: Environmental > Aquatic > Freshwater... | reverse complement strand
ATATAATTCATTGGCAATACGTAAATAAAAAGGAACATCTAATGCATTGTGGTGTGTCGCGAAAGGCCTTGCTGCAGCGCCTCCTGGGATAGCTTGCAGTACAGGCGTATCTACTTCTAATGCCCCTCTTGTATTTAAGAATTCACGAATAGTGGTCATTAGTAAAGTACGCTTTGCAAAAGTTTCTTTTACAGAAGGATTAATAATTAAATCGGCATAGCGTTGACGATACCTGAATTCAGGATCAGTGACTGCATCAAATACATTTCCTTCTTCATCTCTTTTCACCACAGGAAGTGGCTTTAAAGATTTTGCTAATAAAGTAACAGTACTAGAATGAACCGATGTCTCTCCTGTTTTTGTAATAAATACATAACCCGTAGAGCCAATAATATCTCCAAGGTCCATTCCATTTTTAGTAATAGCATCCCAATAAGACTTGTCATCACCCGGGCAAATCTCATCTCTTTTAATATAGAGTTGTACAATGCCCTTATCATCTTGTATTTTAACAAACATTACCTTACCCTTATCATTCACACTCATAATTCTACCCGCTACGCAGACAGCGGCATAGTTTTCCTTATTTTCTTCGGTATAGTTTTCCTTAATATCATTAGAATAATGAGAAACGGGATATAAAGGAGCCGGATAGGGATTGATACCAGCCGCCTCTAAATGGGCTAATTTTTCACGTCTTATACTTTCCTGTTCTGATAGCGATTGACTCATTGATTTTATATTATTAGTGCAAAAGTAAAACTTAGCAGTCAATTAACGAAAGAAGCCTTCTTGAACCTCCTGATAACTTAAACTAATTAAATCGCTTGGCTGCATGTCCTTTATAGTGAAACTGCCAATTTGAGAGCGAATTAATCTAAGTACGGGGAAATTTACGGCTGCAAACATTTTACGCACCTGTCTATTCTTGCCTTCTGTAAGTTCAATCTGGGCCCAAGAAGTAGGAATGTTTTTTCTAAATCGAATAGGAGGGTTTCTTTCAGGTACCGCAGGGTTGGCCTCTAACAGACTCAACACTGCAGGCTGGCTATTATACTTAATACCATTCACATTAATAGATACCCCCTTAGCGAGCTGCTTGGTAGCCTCTATAGTTATATTACCTTCCACTTGTACCCAGTAAGTTCTTTTATGTTCAAAGCTTGGATGCAATAGTTGATGATTCATTTTGGTATCGTTTGTTAGAAACAATAATCCTTCACTATCATAATCTAAACGTCCTACTGGATAAACATCTTTTGCAACTTCAAGGATATCTTTCAAACATAATTTATTATCGGTCGAAGTAAACTGCGACAAAACTTGAAAGGGTTTATATAATAAATAGTAATCGCTCAATGTAGTCGTTCTTTTAATAACAAAGTCCCCCTGAATGCTCAAGAGGACCTCGTATATAGATGGGTTAGTAAGTACGGGAATCAGATTCCCTTCACAATATTAAATATACTTTTTTCTAATTCAAAAAATATTTTAAACAAATTTATTGACGTTATCCACAATTGGGCATTTTATAGATGTTTTAAAAAATAAATTTTATACAATTTTATAGCATAAATAAATATGAATAATGAGATGAGATAAAAAATTTAATCACTGAAACATTGATGAATAAAGGCTTTCAGAAGATACGATTCTAGTTTTAGGCCTATGCTATTTTTACTTTTACTATTAGATTGATATAAACTAAGGGTTCCATTTTATACAGAATTGCCTTAAAAAGATTTTTTTACAAAAAAGGCTCATTACCTTTGATTTAGGCCAAAAACATACATATGAAGCTTTCTGCACCCGTTTCGGTTAAATGGTTAGCTACCTTAACCTCCTCAGAATTAATAGGTAATTCTTCTTTAGAAATTACTGGAGTGAATGAAATTCATCAAGTTGAAACTGGTGATATTGTATTTGTGGATCATCCAAAATATTATGATACATGCTTACATAGCGCGGCCACTTGTATCATTATTAATAATAAAGAGGTGAGCATACCAGCAGGTAAGGCATTATTATATTGTGAAGACCCCTTTGAAGCCTATATAAAAATTGTACAGCATTTTAAGCCCTTACAATTAAGTGATAAAGCAATACATGAAACTGCCATCATTGGTGAGGGTAGCGTTATAATGCCCCATGTATTTATAGGAGCGAATGTAGTGATTGGAAAAAATTGTTTGATTTACCCGAATGTTACCCTACTTGCTGACACTATTATAGGAGATGATGTTATTATACAAGCAAATACAGTGATTGGCAGTGACGCCTTCTATTATAACTCCAAAAAGAACCGTGCCGCCTGGTATAAAAAGCTACTTAGCTGTGGTAGGGTGATTATTGAAAATAAGGTGGAAATAGGGGCCTGCTGTACGGTGGATAGAGGCGTAAGTGGAGATACTATTATAGGAATGGGTACCAAGATTGACAATATGGTACATATTGGACATGATACCCAAATTGAGGCCAACTGTTTATTTGCAGCGCAAGTAGGTATTGCCGGGGGCGTTAAAATAAAATCGGGGGTGACTATTTGGGGTCAGGCCGGAGTGAATAAAACATTAACCATTGGAGAAAACGCTGTGGTTTTATCACAGGCAGCTGTTTTATCAAGTATAGAAGGTAATAAAGTATATATGGGCTTCCCTGCAGAAGATGCTTCTATTAAAAGAAGAGAGCTAGTTTGGATTCGTCGTATTCCTCAGCTTTGGAAAAAAATAATGGAAAAGGAATAAAGAAGAGGGAATAATGTAGCGTGAATAATATAGCGTGAATAATTTACTTAAGCTGATGCATTTCAGTTAATTCTGCACTTACTCTTTTTATAGTGCTATCCATACTTCGATATTGAAAAGAAGGAAAAGCCTTTAAAAATTTCTCATTATTAAAATACACTTTGGCCTGTGCAGTAGCTGCAGTCTCTTTTGTAAGTAGGGGTGTTTTTCCCGTAAACAAAGATTTAATAGCCTCTAATCTCCAAACAATGGCAGCTAGCAATGGGGTTACTTTTCTAGTAGGGGGTTTTTTAGAAAATGCATTGGCAATTTTAGTAAACACTGTTTGATAACTTAAATTTTCAGCACTAATAATATAACGCTCCCCCACAATAGGGCTATCCATTAATAATTGCATCGAATCGACCACATCTAGTACATCCACGAAACCGCTGATACCATTGGTATACCAAGGGAACTGATGATAACTAGATTTAAAAATTTCAGAGGATCCTTTATTCCAATCTCCTGCGCCAAATATAATAACCGGATTTACAATAGCTATATTTAATCCCTCGGCCATCCCTCTCCATACTTCCATTTCTGCTAAGTACTTCGATTTTCCATAAATACTATTGCTTGTTTCAGGGGTCCAATGCATGGTTTCATCAATGGGTGCGTCTTCTCTAATTCTTCCGAGTGCTGCTACCGAACTTACAAATACAAGCTTCTCTACTTTTTGATCAAGACAAATATTCACCACGTTTGCCGTGCCCTCTTGATTCGCCTTTATCATCATCGCAGCTTTACTTGGAGAAAAAGAAACAATGGCAGCTGAGTGATAAACATGTGTTGCGCCTTCCATTGCATCTGTTAGTGCAGATACATCTAATAAATCGCCCGCTACCCAGTCTACTTTTTCAGCCCCTTTAAAACTAGGTATTTGATTACGGTATAAGGCCCTTACCGTTTTTCCTTTAGCTAATAAAGATTGTATTAAATGAGAACCTACTAGTCCGCTGGCACCTGTTACAAAAATCATGGGCTATTTTTTATCTTTTAATAATTTGGAGATGTCTTGCTTTAGTTGTTCAATTTCCAAAGCTTTTAGCCCATCGTAAATTTTACCTCGCACTTTGCCTTCTCTATCAATTAAAGCAAAAAATTGAGTATGCATAAATTGATCTTCAATTTTTTCTACATTGTTTTTAGGATCGTCTAATAAATAAGAACCGCGGGCCATTAAATATAAACTGTCTTTTCTGCCTGTTAAAAAAATCCATTTTTTCGTATCTACGCCTAAAGAATCGGCATATCTTTTAAGTACTGGAACTGAGTCTGTGCCTGGATTACAGGTATGTGAGACAATTTGAAAATCGGGATCGTTTTTATAAATAGCATAAATATCTTTCATGTTGGTATTCAGCTTTGGGCAAATACCTTTACAAGTAGTAAAAAAATATTCTACCACTGTAATTTTATTCAGTAATTCTTTATCGCTAAAAGCCTGGCCATCCTGATTGGTAAAATGAAAAGGTTGTACATAACTTAAAACGGGTAATTGCACTTTCCAATTATCGGTACCCTTAAATAAAAAATAATAAAATGCAGCTAGTAAAAGGGAGAAAAATACAATATAAGTAAGCAATTTTTTAGACATCTGGGATTCGTTTTGGACCCTAAAGGTAATATTATTTTAGGGCAATTAGAATTGGGTTATCTTTACACTATGTTTAAAAAATGGAATTGGGACGCTATTGGTATTGGGGCTTCACTAGCCTGTGCCATTCACTGCGCATTACTTCCCTTATTTTTTAGTAGTCTTCCCTTATTAGGCATTAATATCTTACACAATACCAGCTTCGAGTTAGGTATGATTTTACTTTCTTTCGCCATAGGTGCTTATTCTTTATACCATGGTTATAAAAAACACCATCATTCTTATGGGCCTATTATTTTATTTACCATGGGTATTGCACTTATGCTAAGCAGAATGGTTTTTAGAAATATTGAAATAGTATTATTATTCCCCGCCGCTTTTTTTATCATAATTGCACATGTCAATAACCATCTACGTTGTAGAGTGCATAACCATGCCCATGCGGATGACTGTGATCATTAATAATTAATTATAAAAAAATTATTATAAAATTGATTGCCCCTTTTTTTAGCTTGAGTCTTTATTGATTAAGCCAGACTGTAACTTACTTCCCCGTCTTTTTCGTCTTTGATTTGAATGCCCATAGAAATTAATTGATTTCTAATTTTATCACTAGTGGCAAAATCTTTGCGAGACTTAGCGTCTTTACGAATTTCAATGAGTAATTGAATCACTCCATGTAATTGTACTTGGTTGGCACCATTTTCTATTGTAAGGCCTAATATATTTTCAATGAAAATAGTTAACTGTGCTTGTGCTAAGGTCCAGCTAGCAGCCGATATGGCGTCAGCTGCAATATGCTTATCCTTTAATGAATTAATGAGAGGGGCTATTTCAAATAAGTTAGCTACCACTTTCGCGGTATTTAAATCATCGTCCATGAATTCACCTAATTCATTCACCCAAGTGATAAGTTGTTTGTCTAAGGCGGTATCGGATGCACTAGTATTGTTTGTAAAGCTTTGTGCTTTTAACCACTGGTAGGCTTCCATTAATCTTTTCAATGCTTTTTCGGATGCTTGTAAAGCTTCATTGCTAAAATCTAATGTGCCGCGGTATTGACTTTGTAAAATAAAGAACCTTACTGTCATAGGACTATAGGCCTGTGTTAATATAGGATGACTACCATCAAATAGCTCACTAAGCTTCACTACATTATTATAGCTCTTGCCCATTTTACGGCCGTTAATGGTAATCATATTATTATGTACCCAATAACGCGCAGGCATTTCATGATTACAAACTGTGCTTTGTGCAATTTCACATTCATGGTGGGGAAATTGTAAATCCATGCCGCCTCCATGTATATCAAATTGTTTGCCTAAATATTTAGTCGCCATGGCAGAGCATTCAATATGCCAGCCCGGAAACCCTTCCCCCCAGGGGCTTTGCCAACGCATTATATGTTCAGCTGGTGCTTTTTTCCATAAAGCAAAATCTACTTTATTTTTTTTCTCATCTTGATTATCTAGTTCACGCGTTGTATCTAATTGGTCTTCCAAATTGCGCCCACTTAAAATTCCATAAGGCTGATTCTTTTTAGAATAGACATCGTTATACTTAATCACATCAAAATAAACCGAACCATTGGCCTCATACGCAAATCCATCTGCTATGATTTTTTTAATCATTTCTATTTGCTCCACAATATGTCCTGTAGCAGTAGGTTCAATGCTAGGGGGTAAATTATTAAACTGCTCCATGGCCCAGTGGTATAAGTGCGTATACTTTTGCACTAGTTCCATGGGTTCTAACTTTTCTAAAATAGCCTTAGTAGCAATTTTATCTTCAGCTTGTTTTCCTTCTTCTTCAAAATGCCCTGCATCGGTAATATTTCTTACATAACGCACTTTATAACCCTGGTGCATTAGGTACCTGTATAAAATATCGAAGGTAATAAAGGGACGCGCATGACCTAAATGACTTTCTCCACTTACTGTTGGACCACAAACATACATACCCACATAAGGTGCATTGAGTGGTTCAAAAACTTCTTTTTGACGTGTAAGGGAATTGTATAATTTAAGTGGCATAGTTTGTATTGCCTCAAAGATATTTTATTTTAAATTAAATAGGTTAAATCTTATGTAAAATAAAGCGGGCTACTTTTTCAAAACAAGGTCGGCCATGATCATATGATGATCGCTCAGGTTTTCATCTATCGATTCCCAACCCTTCACTTCCCATGCGCTATTCGCTAATATATAATCAATTCTTAAAGTAGGGGTGATGCCTAAAAAACTTGCACCCACACCAAAGCCTTTTTCTAAAAATGCATCCTGCCAATTTCCTTTAATGGTTGTATAGGTATAGGAACTTGGAACATCATTAAAATCGCCCGTGATAATGGCTGGATAATGGGTATTAGCCAACTGTTTTTTTACAAGTTCTGCTTGTATAGCACGTTCCATAAAAGCGGTACGCATTTTTCGAAGTACCCCTCTTTTTCCTTTGAAAGAAATAGAGTTGGTTACATTAGACTCATCCATCATCGCATCAAATTCGTTTTGCTTGAATCGATAGGAAGCTAGGTGTGTAGTAAATATCTGAATAGTATCGTCTCCTTTTAATATAGTTGTACTTATTAAGCTTTCTCCACTTATAAAAGGGATGCGCTGCGCTTTTAGTATTTTATATTTTGAATAGAGTATACAGCCAGAAAAATAATCGTTTTGTGTAATTTGAAAATCTTTAGAGAAAAAATAATAGGGATATTTTTTTACAAAATAATTCGCGTGGTTGGCAATATCATTAGGTCTTTCATTGGTATTGTATTCTTGCAAACAAATAATATCTGGATTCCATTTTTGAATAGAATAGGACATGTCCTCTGTTCGCAATTTTAAATTACTAGAAGGTGTAATACCATTGAAGCCTTTTACATTCCAACTTAATATACGTAAAATATTTTCTTTCTTTTTTTGTGCAAAAGGCGTTCCTGGATGCCATGCAAATACTACCCATACTACCTGCCATCCAATAACCAGCGTTCCTAAAGGAAGCAAGCCTATAATAGGCTTAGCAATTAACCAAAATATACATAATAGAATTTCAATGACAATTAAATAAGGTGCCATCAAGCCTAAAAACCCGTTTACCCAAATAAAGGTAGAGGGTGTAAAAAATAATGGATATAAAAATAAAAGAGAAACCAGTAGATTAAAATAAAGAAATAATTTTTTCCCAAAATTTCTTGCCCTAGATTTTTTTTTCATGTGCATAGAGTTGGTTAGTACTCATTTATTTTTTAGGGGCTAAACTATTATTCAACAAATGTAGAAGTTGGTGCATCCATTTACCTAAATCCTTGCCTTTATTTAATAACATTACATACAGGTATCCGCTACTGATAGCTACCAAATAGCTTGCTATTAAAGCAGGGCTTGCATGCATTAAGCTGATAGCTTGTATAATGATATATACCAGCACTAGTATCCATATAGGAATACCTCCTCCTATATTTTTAACTAAACGTTGCTGAGGCGCTAAGGCCACCGTGGCAATAGCCATTGCCATCACACCCAGTTCTGCGCCCATGATGGGGTCTGCGGCTCCCATTAATATATAAGAAAGCCCCGATAAGATTCCTGCATAAAAATAAATAGGAAAAATATGTTTGTTGGCCCCTCTCTCTTGTAACAAAACACCAAAGGCGGTTAACCAAATCATATTGGTAAGTAAAACCCAAAATCCATCATGCACCCAACTAAATGTAAGTAATGTCCAAGGCTGATGCAATAGTTCAGAGGCCGATGCATGTAAAATACTAGGCTCCATTATTTGAGCATAAAATTGCTCTAAGGGATAGCTATTTAAATAATAGACCACTTTTAAAAAACCAATGAGTGCATATACTACTAAATTAATAGAGAGCACTGCTATTAAAGCATTATTATCGGCGCCAATACTTGGCTTATGTTTTGTTTCAATTTGCATTAGTAAGAGGTTCCTTTCTTTTTCCAAATATATACCAATATAAAACCAATGATGGCGCCTCCTACATGGGCCCATCTTGCTACATTATCACCTGCTGAATTTTCAATGCCTTTATATAATTCAAAAGCAAAATATACAATACCTAACCATTTTGCTTTTACAGGAAAAAGAAAATAAATATAGATATAGGTATTTGGAAATAAATAGACAAAGGCAATTAAAATACCAAAGACGGCACCACTTGCTCCTAAAGTGGCGGTACCAATTGTTTTATTATAATAGCTTGTAATTAAGTCCATGAGTTGTGGCGCTAAACCAGGAGTGGAGAGATTCACTTTATTTTCAGCAAGTATTTGCGTGAGTGGTATATGATGTTTAGCTGAATAATTAAACACCGCATCTGTAAAGCCTGGACCGTTGGTTTTACTCAGTAGTAATAAATGATCGTATTCATTTGTTAAAGGAACCAATTGATAAGAAAGAATAGCTAAGTGAATGACCGCCGCACCTACTCCACATAACATATAAAAAAGTAAGAATCGTTTAGGGCCCCAAACATTTTCAAGTATAGATCCAAACATCCATAAAGCAAACATATTGCCTAGTATATGGCTAAAGTCGCCATGCAAGAACATATGGGTAATTAATTGCCAAGGCTTGTATAAATCGCTCTGCCAGGCATGTAAAGCAAAATAGTCTTCGAAAGAAAAACTACTGGTAGGGCCCGCAAAAGTATTTTGTGCTAAAAAAACTAAACCATTAATAATTAATAAGTTTTTTATAATAGTAGGAAGAACTTCGAAACGGGTGGGCCTAAATTGCGTCATGCTTTATGATTTGCGTATAATATTATAGTAAGTCTTTTCTTTTTAATTGAACTACATTTTCTATATGAAGTGTATGCGGAAACATATCAACGGGTTGAATTTTGGTAACCGTATACTTTTCATTTAATAAAGATAGGTCTCTTGCCTGAGTAGCGGGGTTACAACTTACATACACTATAATGGGCGCTTCCATGGCCAGTAATTTATGTACTAATTTTTCGTGCATACCTGCTCTAGGCGGGTCGGTAATAATGACATCGGGTTTGCCATGTGTTTCAAAAAAAGCATCGTCGCATATTTTAATTACATCACCTGCAAAAAAAGCAGTGTCTGTTAAATTATTTAGACTTGCATTTATTTTAGCATCTTCTATGGCCTCTTCTACTACTTCCACACCAATAATTTTTTTGGCATTTTTGCTACAGAATATGCCAATGCTGCCTGTGCCACAGTATAAATCATAGACTATTTCTTTACCAGTCAGTTCTGCAAATTCACGCGTTATTTGATATAATTTTTCTGCCTGCTTTGAATTGGTTTGAAAAAAAGATTTAGGACTTATTTTAAATTGGAAGTCTTCTAAGTACTCTGTGATATAGCCGCTGCCTGAATATACTTGAGGTAGTAGGTCCTGCATGCTATCATTGCGCTTGGCATTAATTGTATATAATAAAGTAGTTATTTGCGGGAAGCGATCTAATAATATATTAAATAATGCTTCGCGTTTTTCTTTGTCTTCATAGCCCAAAATTAAATTCACCATCCATTCTCCCTTAGTGGTGTTGCGAATAAACATATTGCGTACCCAACCTCTATGTTCTTTAATATTATAAAAAGGCATTTCGTTGGCTATCGCGAAATCCACCACTGCTTTTCTTAAATCGTTGGTAGGTTCTTCTTGTAAATAACATTTGTCTACTTCCACTACTTTTTCAAAAAATCCTCTAGCATGAAAACCTGCTACCCCTGGCGCTTTTTCAAGCACAGTAGTATCTCCATTTTCAGCTGCCGCCTTCATGGCTTTAAACTCCGAAAAAGGAATAAACTTTTCTGTAGCAAAAGTATATTCTACTTTATTTCTATAACCTTGGGTTTGTTCTGCACCCATAATAGGTGGAATAGGCGGTAGGGCTACTTTAGCAATTCTTGTTAAATTATCTACTACTTGTTTATGCTTATAGGTTAGTTGTTGTTCGTAAGGAAGCATTTGCCATTGACAACCGCCACATACACCAAAATGACTACAAAAAGGAGTAACTCTTATACTTGAATAAGTATGAAAATGCTTTACAAAACCCTCTCCCCAATCGGCTTTGTTTTTTTGTAGTTGAATATCAACAATATCTCCCGGTACAGCACCTTCCACAAATATGACCTTGCCCTCTACTCTAGCGAGTGCCTTGCCCTCAGCGGCATAATCTTCAATTAATACTTTTTCTAATAAAGGGGCTTGTTTAAATTTTCTCACGGAAACAAAGGTACTACCCAAGCATTATATTTAAGGTATATATTGTTATTTTTACCAGGCTTTTAAAAAGAAATAAATAAGCATTCCAATGAGAAAAATAGTATTTGCATTAATGGCCGGCCTTCTTATACATAATGGGTTGATAGCACAAAATAGTAAGGCCACCAACACTACGAGCGCTAAAGTTGTTGGTCACTCTATTCAAATAGTTTTGAAGCCCTATCAAAATACAAAAATTTATATAGGTACCAATTATGGTAAAAATAGAGTTTTAGCCGATTCTACTTTATTAAACGCTCAAAGCGAGGGTGTTTTTGAGTCTAAAACTAAATTAACGCCTGGTATTTATTTTGTGGTCTCTCCTAAGTATTCCATTTTATTTGATTTTTTAGTAGACGAAAATCAACATTTTAAAATTATTGCAGATACCGCGGCGCTTACTAAATTTCAAGTTATAGGCTCTACCGAAAATGAAATTTTTAAAGAGTATTCTAAATCTATTAATGATTTAGGTATGCAATTAAGTACAATTGAAAATAAATACAAGACAGCTACGAATGCAAAAGATTCTGCAAGCTTTAAAGAATTGTATTTAACCAAGGATAAAGAAGTAAAGGCAGCTAGAGCGAATGTGATAAAAACAAATCCAGGCTCAATGACTAGCTTTCTTTTAAATGTAATGCAACGCCCAGAAGCCCCAGCCATGCCTACTATCAATGGTAAATTAGATTCACTGTATCCTTACTATTATGTAAAAAATCATTTTTGGGACAATGTTGTTTTTAATGATAACCGTTTAATACGAACCCCTTTTTTTGAAGATAAGCTAGATGAATATTTTAAAAATTATGTTTCCAGAGAACCCGATTCTATTATTGAGGAGCTGCAGTATATATTAACAGTAGCCAAAACGGGTAAAGAAATTTATCCTTTCTTGCTTTTTAAATTTACCAATAAATATATTGCTCCAGAATTTATGGGACAAGAAAAAGTGTTTATACACTTGTTCCAAAACTTTTTTGCCAAAGGAGATACGGTTTTATTAAACGAGGCATCTAAAAAATCTATTACAGAAAGGGCCTATAGTATGATGGCCAATCAATTAGGCTTAGCCGCGCCTAGCTTGATGGTGAACACACCAGATAATAAAAAACTTTCTTTGTATGATGTAAAATCTGCTTACACTTTTGTGGCTTTCTGGGACCCTACCTGTGGTCATTGCAAAGTAGAAATTCCAAGACTCGATTCTTTTTACAAAGCTTCTTGGAAAAATTTAGAAGTAAAAGTTTTTTCTGTTAATATTAATTTTAAAGAATTGGCGGCTTGGAAAACTTTTATCGCCGACCATCATTTAGAAGATTGGTTCAATGTGTACCAAACAGAAGAAGATCTAAATAAAGAAATAAAAGCCGGATTACCCACCACTATTCGTCAACAGTATGATGTGTTTAAAACACCTACTTTTTATTTATTAGATAGCAAAAAGAAAATTATTGCTAAAAATTTAAGCTTGGAACAGTTCAACGATTTTTTACAAAACACGAATAATAAATTGGCGCCTAAAAAATAACTACTTAAAATACAGCGGCCACTACATCTCTAACCACCTTTGGTTTACCCAAGGTATAGTAATGTAAAACCGGTACACCAGCCGCTTTCAGCTCCTTGCTTTGTGCAATTAACCACTCGGTGCCTACTTGCTCACAAGCTTCATCGGTGGTGGCTGCTAGCATAGCGTTTCTTAAATCCGTAGGAATATCTACATAAAAAATATTCGGTAAAATAGTTAACTGCTTTTTATTGGTAATAGGTTTGAGGCCTGGAATAATAGGAACAGTAATACCTATACTTCTACAAGCGTCTACATAATCGAAATATTTTTTGTTGTCAAAAAACATTTGGGTCATAATGTATTCAGCACCTGCATCCACTTTATCCTTAGCTCTTTGTAAATCAAATTCCATAGAAGGCGCTTCAAAATGTTTTTCAGGATAGCCCGATACACCCATGCAAAAATTTGTCTTACTTCCGTTCAAAATATCTTTATCTAAGTATTCGCCTTTATTCAATGCTACCACTTGCTCTAATAATTCAATAGCTTGTTTATTACCATTGGGTTCTGGAATAAATGTTTTTTGATTTTTTTCGGCGTCTCCTCTTAAAACTAGTAAATTATCAATACCTAAAAATTGTAAATCAATTAAAGCGTCTTCTGTTTCTCTTTTTGAAAAGCCTCCACAAATAATATGAGGCACTGCATCTACATTATAATGGTTCATAATGGCCGCACAAATACCTACCGTGCCTGGGCGCTTACGTACATCTATTTTTTCTTCTGTGCCGTCTTCTTTTTTTCTTGTGATGGTCTCACTGCGGTGATAGGTTACATTAATCCATGAAGGCTTAAATTCCATTAGGGGATCTAAGTGTTCATATATATAAGAAATGGTTTTACCTTTTAGAGGTGGTAATACCTCAAATGACACTAATGTGTCTTTGGCATTTGCCAAATGTTCCGTAACCTTCATATTCAAATTGCTTTAATAGTGTTTGGGTTGTTTCTAAATAGAAACCTAACGCAAGACGCTATGGTGCAAAAATATATAATATTATTAAGCTATAGGTCGAAAAGCCCTATTTACCCTTATTTTTGTGTAAATTTCTATTGTGATACTTGCTATACATACCGATAAACTAATTAAGCAATACAAAGGCCGCAAAGTAGTGGACCAAGTAAGCATTTCTGTAAAACAAGGTGAGATTGTGGGCTTATTAGGTCCCAATGGCGCAGGCAAGACCACCACTTTCTATATGGTAGTAGGCTTAATAGCCCCCGATGAAGGTCGTGTGTTCTTAAATGAGGAAGATATTACCAAGCTTCCTATGTATAAAAGAGCACAAATGGGATTGGGTTATTTACCACAGGAAGCCAGTGTGTTTAGAAAATTAACGGTGGCAGATAATATCATGGCTGTTTTAGAAATGACTAAACTTACTAAAGGCGAAAGAGAATTTAAATTAGAAAGTTTATTAGATGAATTTAATTTACATCAGGTGCGTAATAATAATGGAGATAGTTTAAGTGGTGGGGAAAGAAGAAGAACTGAAATAGCGAGAGCACTGGCTGTGGATCCTAAATTTATTTTATTAGATGAACCCTTCGCAGGAGTAGACCCTATTGCAGTGGAAGATATTCAATCGGTAGTAGCTCGATTAAAATTAAAAGACATTGGTATTTTAATTACAGATCATAATGTAAACGAAACACTTTCTATTTGTGATAGAGCCTATTTATTAATAGAAGGAAAAATATTTAAACATGGCACTGCGGAAGAATTAGCTGAGGATGATCAAGTGCGTCGTTTATACTTAGGCACCAACTTTGAATTAAAACGCAAAGACTGGATCATTGAAATGGGCCAGAAAGCAAGATAAGCATAATATGAAAATATTTAGCCCAGCATTATCAAGATTAGCGCGCCTTCGTTATGGGCAAATTGAACACTGGGTGAATGATCCTATATCAGCACAAAGAGAAGTTTTACAAGATTTAATTACGCACGGACAGTATACACAGTTTGGTTTAAAATATCAGTTTGCAGAAATATTTGATATTCGAAAATTTAAAGCCACTGTTCCCATTCACGAATACGAAGACCTCAAACCTTATATAGAACAAATATTAGAAGCAGAAGAAGGCGTACTCTGGAACACGCCCGTACAGTGGTTTGCAAAGAGTAGTGGTACCACTAGTGATAAAAGTAAATTTATTCCACTGACCAAAGAAAGTATTGAAGACAATCATTTTCAAGCATCGAAAGATGTACTTACTAGTTATTATCATGTTTTACCCGATAGTGATTTACTCACAGGAAAATCGTTGGTGATTGGAGGAAGTCATCAAGTGCATCCCATTAAAGATGATATTCAATACGGAGATTTAAGTGCAGTCTTATTAGAAAATTCACCATTTTGGGCGGGCTTTATTCGTACGCCTGAATTATCCATTGCTTTAATGGATGAATGGGAAAATAAAATTGAAAGCTTAGCACAAAGCACCATTGAAGAAAATGTAACTTCTATTGCAGGGGTACCAACTTGGACCTTGGTATTATTAAAAAGAATTTTAAAAATTACGGGGAAGGCTAATATAAAAGAAGTTTGGCCCAATTTTGAATTATACATTCACGGTGGTGTTTCTTTTACGCCTTATAAAGAGCAGTTTAAAAAAGTGATTGGGCCTAATTGTAATTATATAGAAATATATAATGCAAGCGAAGGTTTTTTTGCAGCGCAAGATAGAATTAATGAAGAAGGTATGTTACTCTATTTGCAACATGGAATATTCTATGAATTTATGCCAGTAGAAGAATACGGCAAAGCGCATCCCATTACATATGGATTAAATAAAGTAGTGGTAGGAAAAAATTATGCCATTGTAGTAAGTACCAATGGAGGATTATGGCGTTATTTAGTAGGAGACACTATTCAATTTGTAAGCACAAGCCCTTACCGCATAAAAGTAACAGGTAGGTTAAAACAATTTATTAATGCTTTTGGAGAAGAGCTGATTGCAGACAATAGCGATAAGGCCATTAGTGAAACCTGCTCTGCAATGGGGCTTACCATTAAAGAATATACTGCAGCGCCTATTTATATGTCGGATCAACATACAGGTGCTCATGAATGGTTAATTGAATTTGATGAAAACCCCCAAGACCTTACAGCCTTTAGTATTTTATTAGATAAGAATTTACAAGCAGCCAATAGCGACTATGAGGCCAAGAGACATAAAAATATTGCCTTAGGCCTTCCGCAAATTACAGCAGTGAAAGCGGGTTGTTTTCATGAATGGTTGAAACAAAAAGGAAAACTAGGGGGTCAACATAAAGTGCCAAGACTATCCAATGAACGCATTTATTTGGAGGAGATAAAAAAACTTCACTTGGCATAGAACACAACAATCTTGTTATCTTTGTATAAATAATTGATATATGAAACTACTTACCGGAAAAGTATCTATCGTTACAGGAGCAGCACGCGGCATTGGTGCAGCGATTGCTTTAAAATTAGCAGAGCAAGGAAGTCATATTGCTTTTACCTATGTAAGTGATAGTAGTGCAGAGAAGGCGAATAGTTTAGTAACTGAAATAGAAAAGCTAGGCGTGCAAGCAAAAGCCTATAAAACTAATGCAGCCGATTTTGCAGCCTGTGAAAGTTTTGTAAATGATGTAGTAGCGCATTTTGGTACTGTAGATATTTGTGTGAACAATGCAGGTATTTCAAAAGATAATTTATTGTTACGCATGACTCCAGAACAATGGGATGATGTCATGAATACTAATTTGAAAAGCGTATACAATATGACCAAGCAAGTAATACGCCCAATGATGAAAGCAAAAAGCGGTAGTATTATTAATATGAGTTCTATTATTGGTATTCGTGGCAATGCAGGACAAAGTAGTTATGCAGCTAGTAAGGCCGGTATTATTGGTTTTACAAAGTCTATTGCTTTAGAAATAGGCAGTCGCAATATAAGATGTAATGCCATTGCACCTGGTTTTGTAGAAACAGATATGACTCATTATTTAAATGAAGGAGATGCAGGAAAAGCTTTCTTAGATAAAATTCCTTTAGGGCGTTTTGGTAAAGCAGAAGAAATTGCCAACACCAGTTTATTTTTAGCAAGTGACTTAAGTAGTTATATCACAGGACAAGTAATAAGTGCTTGTGGTGGTTTGAATATTTAAATAAAGTAATTAGATTCTTGCGTCAATTTCTTTTTTCAAATCGGCATAAATACTTTCTACAGTGCCTTCTCCAGTAACTGCGACTACTTTATTAAACTTTGCATAGTAAGTAGCGACCGCAGTGGTTTTATCATGATACTCTTGAATTCTAGCGCGTATAATGGTTTCGTTGGTATCATCGCTTCTTCCCGATGTTAAACCACGTCCTAATAATCTTTTTACTAATTCCTCTTCACTCACTTCTAATGCCAAGACCACATTAATCTCATTATTTTTTTCTTTCAATAAAGCATCTAAGGCAATACACTGAGCGGTGGTACGTGGAAAGCCATCAAATAAAAATCCTTTGGCATCGGGACGCGCATCCATAAAATTACCTACCATGCCAATGACTACCGCATCAGGTACTAATTGACCGGCGTCCATTAAACGCTTAGCTTCCATGCCTAATTCAGTTTGATTCGCAATTTCTGTTCTCAATAAATTTCCAGTACTTAGGTGCTGTAAACCAAAAGATTCAATGATATTTTCACTTTGGGTTCCCTTGCCGCTGCCCGGAGGGCCAAATAAGATTAAATTAAACATGCTGTAGAGTTGAGTTCAAAGATACAGAATTGACTTAGATGTTAATTCTGAAAATGTAGATATTGCTAAAAATTTATAAGTATCTAAACAAATTAGATGAATAGTTGTTAGTATTTTTAACATCGAAATAAGGACTATGTATAAAATCATCTGTTGTTTACTATTATTAAGTACGGGAGCCTGCTCTCAAGGACCAACTAATAGCAACTTAAAAAAAGCACCTATGTCAACAAGCGAAAACAAGTACTATTCTACTACCAGTAAAGAGAAATTAGTTCTACCCGATAGTGTTTGGAAACAAGTATTGTCTCCAGAAATATATCAGATTGCAAGAGAAAAAGGCACGGAAAGGCCTTTTAGTAGTGCTTTTGAAACTAGCAAGGAAGTGGGTACTTTTCATTGCGCTGCCTGTGGTAATGCCTTATTTAAAAGTACGGCCAAGTTTGAAAGTGGTTGTGGCTGGCCAAGTTTTTTTGAACCTATTACGAAGGGCTCTATTATATATATACCCGATAACTCTCATGGTATGAGCCGTACCGAAGTTGAATGCGGAAAATGTAAGGCGCATTTAGGACATGTATTTGAAGATGGTCCTCCACCCACAGGACTTCGTTACTGCATTAATGGGGTGGTCTTAAGTTTAGAAAAATAAACAGCTATTAAATAAGCAAACTTATTTAGGCAGCAGCAACTAAGCTTGCTTTATATTTTTTTGTAAAATAATACATTGCATAAAGAGTAATAAATACGCCTACAAAAGAAAGTATCATTACGCTTTGTGAAAAAAATTGAGTCCATTTTATTTTAAGACTCATTCCTTCTTTGGCAAGCATCACACTCACGCTTCCTACATAACCTACAGAGTCGGCTACATAAATAAAGAAGCCTGCATTGCCTTTCATGGAAAAGGCTGCAATGAGCCGATCAAAGAAAATAGAATTAAAAGGAATATACACTAAGTATAAACCAAGTCCTACCCATATCATCCACCAAAAAGGATCTAATAGTTGGTGTGAAAAATAATAAGTAGAAACACCTGCGATTATAAAACCCAATAAAATAAATACATGGGCTACCATTAATGCTTTGAAACTATTTTTAATAAGCACCACCGCTCCCATAATAATTAATATAAAAATAGTAATGGGAATTTCTGTTTGTGTAAAAATAGCAGGCCTTGAACCAAAGCCCATCTCCTTCCACATATCAGCAGAAAAATTATCGCGTATATCTCTAAAAATAGTGGCGAATAAATAAATAGCTACAAAAGCAATGATGCCCGGTAAATATTGTTTCAATAAAAACTTTCGCTCCACGCCTGTCATAGGAATGCGTTTGGTTCTAAGCATTTCATCTTCCTCGGAAGGGGGTGGTACTTTTTCTAAACCATACACACATATTATAAGAGGTAAGGCAAAAACCAATCCTGTACAAAAAGGAACCCAAAATTCAGTAATATGATACTGCTCTATTAACCAAGCCCCTACCGACTTTACCCATCCCGATGAAAAAATAAAGCTTACGGCAAGCGCTGCGCCAATAAAATCGGTGCTCTTGCGTCCTTCTACATAAGAGAATACAACACCCCATAACATGCCTAATGGAAATCCATTTAAAAATAAGAACACTACATTATAAGGTGCAGGCACAATGGCAAATAATAACCAAGCCAACCAAGAAATGCCCGTTAATAAAAAAATAATTTTATACCTATTTACTTTTTGAAGTCCTGAGATAAATTTTATACCATAAAATTTTGCCAACATATAACCCAGCATTTGACTAATAACTAGTGCCGTCTTATAAGCAATAGGTCCGAAGGTAAGTCCATCAAATGTGCAAACAGTAAATGATTTTCTAAAGCCAAAAACAAATACATAAGTACCAAAGGAAACAAGGGCTGCATAAAGTGCAATGGATTTATCTTTGGAAACTAATGGCATATTTATCTTTTTTAATGGTATCTCAAATTTACATTTTAAACATGTATAATATTGACTAAATTAGTGTTTTATGAAACGACCGTCTATTTGTATTTCTCCTATTGATTGGGGCCTTGGCCATGCCACTAGGTGCATTACACTTATCAAAGGCTTTGAAAAATTAGGATATCAAGTATATATAGCAACAGAGGGCTATCATGAGTCTATTTTAAAAGAGGCCCTTCCTACTTGTCATTTTTTACCCTTAAGAGGCTACCGCATTCGATATGCTAAATGGGGGTTTATTCTTCCCCTTGTTTTACTTTTTCAATTACCCCAAATTATATATAGTATTATTTATGAATACAGGTGGTTACAAAATGCACAGGCGCAATATAAATTTGATTTAATTGTTTCCGATAATCGTTTTGGTTTTTATAATAAGTCGGTGCCTTCTGTTTTTATAACCCATCAGTTAAATTTACAAATGCATTTTGAAGGAGCTACGCGTCTATTTCAAAAAATACAATATGCATGGTTACAACGTTTCACAGCTTGTTGGATTCCGGATATAGAAGGTACTAATAATTTATCGGGCGTATTAGCCAACCCTAAACATAAGCCTAGTATTCCTTTGTGGTATATGGGTTGCTTGTCAAGACTCATTGATACCCCTACTCATAATACTATTACTGTTAAAACAAATACTCTTAACAGCTCTACTAATAGTGAGAATACCAATAGTCATGATTCAACTGTTTTTTTGGGTATTGTTTCTGGACCAGAGCCACAAAGAACCTTGCTTGAAAATTTATTATGGAAAGCAGGCAATACTTTAGATATTCCTTTTGTAGTCATTGCAGGCACGCCTTCTAAAGACCAGCCCAATAAATTAATAGAGGAAAATAAAAATGCAAAACTATATGCACATTTAGCTGCACCCGAATTAATTAGTGAAATTAAACGTGCTGAATATATTATTTGTAGAGGCGGTTATACCACTTTAATGGAATTAATTCCTTTTGAAAAAAAATTAATTTTTATTCCAACCCCTGGTCAAACAGAACAAATGTATTTGGGAAAATTATGGCAACAAAAAAATTGGGCCCTTTGCTATGCACAAGAAAATTTTAAATTAAATAATGCATTAGAAGAAGCCAAAGGTTTTCATTTTAAACAAGCTCCCTTTAAAGCTTTTTCAATAGAGGCACTTGAAGCTGCCATAAAGCAGTTAACTTTATAATTATGGCAGTTCAAAAAATTAAAATTGATGATTTTATAATGGAAGCAGGATCAAGCATTGGTTCAAGCATTATAATAGATGTGCGAAGTCCTGCAGAATATGAACATGCACATATACCTGCTGCACTTAATCTTCCTTTATTTGATAATGAGGAGCGTGCTATGATTGGAACTACTTATAAAAAACAAAGTAGAGAAGCAGCTATTAAAGCAGGGCTACCTCTTTTTGGAAATAAGATGCTGGCCATGATTGAAACCGTTGAAAGCTGGATAGCTACTGATCAAAAAGACAAGGATTTAACCAAGCCCACTCTATATGTGCATTGTTGGAGAGGAGGCATGCGCAGTGCTGCAGTGGCCTGGCTATTAGATTTGTATGGATATAAAGTAATTCAATTAACAGGGGGTTATAAGGCTTATAGAAATTGGGTGCTAGCTCAATTTAATATTCCCTATACGTTAAAAGTTTTAGGAGGCTTCACAGGTTCTGGTAAAACAGAAATTTTACATGCTTTGCAAAATAAAAATTATCCTGTAATTGATTTAGAAGGACTAGCGCATCATAAAGGCTCTGCATTTGGCGCCATTGGACAATTACCACAGCCCAGTCAAGAAATGTTTGAAAATATTTTAGCTAAAAAATTATGGGAGGTAAATAAAAATAATAATAGTATTTGGATAGAAGATGAAAGTCAAAGAATAGGAACCGTTTTAATTCCTACCCCTTTATTTCATTTAATGCGAAACAGTACTTGTTATTTTATGACTATTCCTTTTGAACAAAGGCTGGCCTTTATTTTAGAGGGCTACGGAAAATTTGATGCACAAAGTTTAATAGAGGCCACCGAAAGAATTCAAAAAAGATTAGGAGGCTTAGAAACTAAAAACGCTGTAGCACATATTATGCAAGGCGAATTGAAAGAAGCTTTTTCTATTTTATTAAAATACTATGACAAATGGTATGAAAAAAATGCACAAAATCAAGTGCTTCCTAAAGTAACATTAATTCCCATTTTGTCTGAAATGGTCGATCCAAATTATAATGCAAGTTTGCTAGAAAAATAAATGAATGATGCTTATCAGTATTCATTAATTAAATTATTTGGTTATCTTCAATTTTATAAATTATGCAACAATTACTTGCTTGGTGGATGTTCACCATTAGAGGTTGGAGAATTGAAGGTAAATTTCATTTTGAATTGCCTAAGTCAATTATGATAGTGGCACCTCATACGCA
>Ga0194047_10000715_pt1 | contig 21397 bp, 10 predicted proteins | sample JunL225m_MetaG_2_FD_160070 | JGI IMG/M metagenome (GOLD analysis project Ga0194047, IMG submission 160070) | Anoxic zone freshwater microbial communities from boreal shield lake in IISD Experimental Lakes Area, Ontario, Canada - Jun2016-L221-5m | ecosystem: Environmental > Aquatic > Freshwater... | reverse complement strand
AGAAAATCCTCATGCTCTTTTACTAAATCCGTTTCCTGCTCCCTTAAGCGGTTTTCTTTTCTTTCAATACTTTTGAACCGCGTTTCAACAGATCTTTCTCGTTCTTCCAATTCAGCGCTTCTTTTGCTCAATTGTGCTGCTGCCAATTTTTGTGCCTCTTCGATCAATCCTTGTCGTTCAAACTCTATTTTCTCGCGTTCCTGGATTGCTTCCAATTTGGCCTGATTAAGGATATATTTTGCAGTTTCTTGGGCTTCAGTTTTTAACTTCTCCGTCTCCTGTTGTGCCTCTTCCTTAATTTTTAAGATTTCGTCAACAACTGTCTTTTGTTGGAGCTGTAATTTTTCTTCTTCCTCCTGTTTATGTTTTTGCGCCCAGTTTTCGATAGCTTTTACCATCTCTATCTTTTCATTGGAACCATAAAGCTCCTCATAAACCGAAACATCCTCCCGTAACTTTTCAGCTTCTTTTTGCAAAATCTCAGTTTCTTTAAAAACCTTGCTCAGGCTATCTTCGAGCTTTTGCTTTTCCTGCTTGCTGAATTCTAACTGATTTTGTAATTCTTTAATTCTTTCTGTAAGTGCTGCAGTAATGTGAGGGTCAGAATCTTTCCTAGGTGAAGGCAAGGGTGCTTTGGTCTGATTTGCAGGACCCTTGCTATTACTCTTGTTGTTGTTGGCCATATGCTTGCTCCTAGCAGTAGTGGGTTGTTAAAACGTTAATGGCTTGATGGGCAGCTTTCTTTAACTCTTGGTATATTTCTTCTTTGGCAGCTTTTTTGCCCTCATCATAATGGGCTGCGTTTTTATTTCGGTATACTACAACTTTATCAAGGAGAATCATTAATTCTGGTTCCGTTTGTAGTGCAGCGTAAAATTTCGAATTTTTATCATAATGAGCATGTAATAAGAGAAATAAACAAAACCCTGTTAATGAGTCGTATTTTTTCCTGACTTCAGGAACTATTTGTTTAAGCCGCTCAGGGTAACCAACATTTAAATCTTGGGCTAACTCCAAAACTGTATAACTAAAGGATTGTTTCTCCATTTGCTTTATTACTGGTCGGGATATTTGGTTAAAAAAAGTGATTGTCAATGCCTCTAATACCCTGCAATATCTAATCGCGACTACATCTAAGTTCGAAGGATTTTGTCGGTAAAGATAATCAGCTTCATAAGCCTGAACCAACTGTTCTCTTATATTTTTCAATTGCACACAATTCTCTAGAGCCGGGAAATCTTGAATCACTTGGCTCTCGATGTCCATTTCTACATTTGCTGGTATATATTTTGGTTTTTCTTCAAGAGCTTTGTTAATCCAACTATCTACTTGTTGCTGAAGGAAAGCATTTCTGGGTATTGCCCATTCCAGCCGACGCTTAAACCACCACCCCCCCGACAAACCAAAGGGGGAGCGTACCAACCACTCTTGTGGATTCTCTTTTGTAGTGTAAAAATAAACTGGCAGATCAAGTTTTTCAGGATGGTAATTTATTATTTGCACTACATCAGGAGCTTTAAAACCAAGTTGGTCTTTATCGTCTTCACTATCCTCAACCTGCTCCCAGTCTATAATTTCAAGATTACCCTCGGGGTCATAATAGTCTGCCGAAAGACTGGACGGTTGGGCTTCATCTCTAGCTAACTTGCCGTAAAGCTTAAGGCTACCCAGAATATTCTTAAGAGTGGGGCGTTCCGCGGAGTTGGTGTTATTGTTATAAGGTAATACAATCAATTCACCCCGCTTATTAGCTTCCGGTAACGAACCTCGGTAAAACATTGGCATTACATCCCCGGTGATAGCATCCCGAAATATCCAACCAGTTTCGAGCGAAGCACTGTTACAATCATCAGGCTCCAACCCTATCACAACATTTTTACCATTTTGGGTCAAATTGTATTTCTTATCTAAATACCCATCTTCCAGACATTGCTGTAAAATATAGGCTGCTAACATTTCATTAATGCCTAGGAGGCGAGCAATATCGCCCACCTTAGTTTGCCCAGCAGCAAACAACCTTATAAGGGCTCGCATCATAGGGTCAGTTTTTTTATCATAGGGTTTGGGAACAACAGCACGCCAGCCATAAACAGGCCAAGCCAGCCGAACTAAAAAGCTGGTATTTTCAGGTTCCCTGTTGGGGAATCTAAGTAAGTCCCATAGTCCTTTACGGTCAGTTAGAAGCTCTTGTTCTGGCATGTTAGCGTAGTTCATAATAGCCTTCTTTACGGCAAAGTTCATAAAAAGCGTTGAGTTCCTTTATTTCTTCTATTCCGGACCCTGCTACCGTACTCGAATCTCCTACTACTACCAACAGCCGTCTTGCCCGGCTAAACGCTACACAAAGACGGTTTGATAAGGTTAAAAACCCTAAACGCTTCCTTAGATCGTCCTTTTGTTTATTACTTCTGACCGTAGATAGGAGTACCACATCAAATTCACGTCCTTGGAAAGCGTCAACAGTACCAATCAGGATTCGGTCGCGCCACTCAGTTGGAAGCTTTTCAGCTTCTTCCTGAAGTAATCCTGCCTGTCGGCTATAGAAAGTAATTATGCCAATCGTGTACTTAGGGTTTTTATTCAGTATTTGCTCTACCTCTCTGGAAATAACTCCTATCTCAACCGGACGGGATTTGCTGATACCGTCAGTTTCTGCACCGCGATCTATAGGAAGATCAAGCCAACAGATGGGTTTGTTACGATACATACCTAAACCATGTACGCGCTCCTCAGAACTGCATCTAGAGCTTATCTTTCCCTCATAAAAATTGTCACTGATAAATTTGCCAATTACAGGATGCATCCGGAAATCATCCTGGAGAGTGACCGCTCTTTTGGGGCTTCCTCTAAGGTGACTCTCGGAAAACATTCGAAATAGCCGCTCAAATAGGCTTTCTTTCAAGAATTCCACTACCTTAGTATCGCCATCCTTCAAATAATTATCTATTACATCTCTTTCCAACTCATGAGGAAGCTGCTTATGATCGCCTACTAGGATTATGCGTTTTCCTAAAGACATAGGGATAAGCAGATCAAGCGGATTAGCACGCGCTGCCTCATCTATTATCACGTAGTCATAAATTTGATCGGAAAGCCCTACTTGAGACGATACCACTTGTTGGCAGGTGCCAGCTATAATTCCAGAATATTTTTTTATCATTAACCGAACAGCCTCCGGATCATCCAGTTCATCTTGAAATGCTTGTATTATCTCAGCAACTGCTTCATTTCCGGTCTGCCCTTTTTGCCTTATTACCTGAATCAGCTCATTAATGTGTGTTTCTAATTGCTCGACCAAACTGTCCCCAGAGTTATTGACTTCCAAATGCAGATTTCCGCTTCGAGGATTTGCCAGACTAGCGATAGCATTTTCAAACTCCTTCAGGAAGCTTTCAAGTTCCATTTCAGAGATGTCCGAATTTGCCGCTGTTTTCAAAGAAGGTGGCACTTCTATTCCCGTTCTTTGCAGATAACGCATTAGCCTACGAGCCTGATCTGGACCATCATCGAGAAAGGCTTCGCAGGAAAAGCGTTGGCGCTTAAGCAAGCTATCAAACTCTGAAGGGTTTTCTACGGAGTTCTGTGTTTTGGGAACTCCAAACTCTTCACCTGCGATTCTAGATGCAACTTCCTGAATCTTTGTTAGCAAATCAGAGACATCATAAGGTGCGGCTAGTTGACAAATATCCTTAATCAGTAAGGTTAAGGACTCCGAACCACCTCTAATCTGCAACCACTGATCTTTCAGTCGCATAATTTCCATAGTGACTTTCCGAGTTGGTTTAGCTGTTCCTTGTTTTTGTATAACTTGCTCGCAATGGGACTTTCGCTCATTAATCCAGTCCCACATCCCACTTTCGCGTTTTTCCTGACTTCCCCCTCGTTTTCCACCAACCCGATACGGGGGCAATCCGTTAATATCAATCCCTGACACTGCATTGTCTACCGCATCATGTTGGTAACTACTTATAAGTATGGAAGCCTGCTCTTTTTTATCTTTTTCCATTATTCGAACCATTAGGGCGCGTATTATACTTGTTTTCCCCGTCCCGGGCGGTCCTTGAATCAAAGCTATATCTGGCGTATTTAAAGCCATTTCCAATGCTTCCGTCTGACTATTAGTCGGTTTATTGCCCCGACCCAGTGTTTTTTCTGCATCTCTAGTCCAAGGCTTAGCAGTAGCCTGTTTAACTGCTGGTGCATCTCCATTCTGTAGTAGTAAGCCAAGCATTAAAAGTGGGGTATCACTTTGGATAACCCGATTAAGGGCACGTTTTCGACGTGTGATGCTGACTTCGTCCCCACTTGTAGCTTGCATCAAATATCCTTTTTTAGGGGGATTTTTGTAATTTTCTTCAGAATCTCCACGAACCCAGAGTTGCTTTTTTCTACCATCAAAGTTTGTGAGTTCCCCTACATAGATACGTTTATCTGGAAATTTGATTTTGCCAGATGTTTCATCTCTTGTGTAGGGTTCCTCCGCTGCTTCTAATTGATGGCTTCCGTTATCTTTCAACTCTCTAGGTATAATATCCTCTAGCTCAAAAATGTATTGGATGTTTCCTTCTTTCGTATCAACACGGTAGCTAGAGTAGGGCATACAAGCTATTTGAGCGGCCTCCTCCTGTCGTAGAGTTATTTCCAACTCATTGTAAACCTCCCATTGCTTCAGATAACTTTCTGAGCGATGAAGTACTTCGCTTAGCTTTGCAAAACTTAGTGTACCTTGCACATTTTTGAAGGTAGAATCCTTAAAAACAATTTCACCAGTGAGTAAAGTTACTGGGTCTTTAAAATCACGGCGCTGATGCCTAGAGAGCTTCTTAATTTCACATCTTTCTTGTGGTCCGAATTCCATATTACAAAAAAACTCAGCCCCTAGTAACCGAATATATCTATTCTTTCGCTCGTGATAGTCTACAGCGAAAGCTTTGCCTTCCAGCAAAAACTCCTGGCGAAAAAATTCAGCAGGATTATCCTGTCTTCGTTTAGGTATGTAATTAATTACCTCATCACTAAATATAATTTGAAGGGGGTTATCCTGTGAAAAATTAATACTGCTAGTAAAAATGTGAGCCTGAATTAGAAGATTTGAATCAGTGACCTTAAGCAACCAGACCAATGCTGATTGTTTGAAGGTGAGAAGTCTCTCAGCCATTAAGCGAGAATTTCTATCCTGAGCCACTACTGTTAAAGTTTTCCCACTCTTTAGAGTAATTAAAATAGTATTACCGTCAAAATCTGGGCTAAATGCTAGTAGCGATCCTTCATTCTCACGCAAAATACCAAGAGAATCAGCATCAAAGGACATATATTCAAAAGAAGCAGTTAGTATTGTTCCTGTCTCAAGTTCAGCAGGTCTCATTCGGCACCTTTTTCTGCATCATAAAGTTTGGCGGAACGTGTGACACTACTTTTAGATAATTTATCAAAGTAAATCTGCGTTCCATTAGGAATGAGCGTAGATTTACCTTCTCTTAGCTCAAAAAGGCTCTTATCTACAGGACGCATCAGGTATATTAACCCCGACCCTGTATTTTCAATTTCATATGATTTTTTCCCCTGGTCCCACAGAATTTTTGCCACAATCTGGTCACCTTCTCCCCCGAAAAATCCTCTAAAAGCATGACGAGCTTTTATAGCAATCGGGCTAGAACGCAGCACTATGACACTACTATTCTGATCAATCTTTTTTAAATTGCTAGCTTCTCCGGTGACTTCTGAGAAAATCATTAAGGCTGGTACTAAAATAAGATTTGAGCACCAAGGGCATTGGCAAAATTTCTTGTTTCCAGAAATAGCCCTAGGATAAAATGATGCGCCACAGTTCCCACAGATAGTGGTACTATCAGCAGCTAGCCAGCAGGCTTCCTCCCACTCACCTGGGGTAGGTCGGCTAGTCCGGTTTTTAAGCCCTTCTACAAAAGCCCGTCGGAAAAGCTCTGTAAGTCGAGAAGTGCACACTGCTTCCAACGGCAAGGCAGTTCTGCTACGGTTTGAGCTATCAGCAGGGTCATAAATATAAGGGAAATTTCCCTGTAGTGCCTGCTCTTCAAATTCAGGTGGCCCTTCTTGCACCACATCACCAAGCAAAGGATGGTTTAAATGTAAAAGCATAAATAGCAAAACTGCCAGAGAATGACTGTCCGTCAGAGAATCTGGCTGGTGAGTCTCGCAAAGTATTTCAGGTGCCATGTATAAGGGTGTGCCTAACACTAAAGTTTCAGCTAGTCCTGGTACTGACAGGTTATCTGAATCTATCAATACCACCGAAAACTTTTTAACGTCTTTAGCCACCAAAATATTGGTATCCGAAAGGTCACAGTAAGCCAGTCCAGATGTGTGAAGTGAGCGGAAAGCTCTAGCTAACAAAGCGCCTAATATCAATCGCCGTTTTAGACCACCAGTCTCTTGGTTATACCACTTACCTAAAGATGTATCAGGCGTAGGAATCAACAATGTCGTGAATGGAAGATGTCCCTTGACCCGTTTCATCACATAACCGATATAGGGATTGGCTAGTAAGGCTAGAGGACCTGCAATTGGTGCATTAATATTGCCAAGATTTTCGTAAAGCCACTGGTAACGGCGTTTAAGTTCCTCTCGCTGTGCCAGACTAGCAGTAGAAGATATCTTTATTACTAACTCTCCTTGTTGTTCATTATAAACAACTCCCTGCGCCCCACGCCCGATTATTCCATTCAGAATATAAGGCTTGCCCTTTATGTCAAATACAACATTACCACTGAATTTTGTACTCATATGCCCCTTTTGCTTTTGATTCGACTCAGATAACTAAATCTTCTATTTTAAAATCATCCCATGGCGGTAATGCTGTATGGTCAGGGTTTCGGCTCACCGAGCGACTAAAAATAGTCATGGTTGCCCAATGGAAAAATTTCGTGATACCCCTTGCATCTTCGGCTCGAATAACAGGTGTATCCGGATTGTTAACAAAAGCCTTTAAAATCTCAAAGTTAACTTCATCTCGACCAATGCCAACTGCAAGTTTTATACTTTTTTTTCCAATAGTGGATGTGTGTAGGGCTTTTAGCGGTTCCCATTCTAAAAATTTTTCCACTGTGTTGGTTTCATCTTTTAATTCTGGTGGCGTATCGGTGGGCTCCCCATCGCTAACAAGGATTAAAGTAGGAGCATATGCTCTAACGGGTAATTGGTTATTATCTTCCAAAATTTGCTTGAGTAAGAAAAAAGCACCTCCCATAGGGGTGTTTCCATTTGCCCTGAGTTCTGGAAGTATAACCTCAGTAATTGGGGTTAGCGGTTGTAAGACCTTGATAGCACCCCCAAAAGTGATTAAAGCCAGGTGAATTTCCCCCCTTATATCGGTTTGTTCTCTTAAAGCAGCTACCATCTCACGCAAAGCTGCATTAAGACCCTCTATCTTTTCTCCTTTCATACTGCCGCTGGTATCCGCCAGAATAAAAACTGGTAAGGGTCTAGGTTTTGCTAAGTCGAATTTATCCAGATTCATGATTGTGCCCTCTAATTAAGTTAACGATGGAGTTTATACCATTTAAGGATCAATACGTTTAAATAAACCTGAGTGAGCCTTTTGCTGAGTGTGTTTCGAGTTGAAATTAAGCCGACACCCCTCACAACTCACAAATTCACCAAATTCTTATTTGAATTGTTTTCAAGATACTTTTCTAAAAATATTCTCTTCCTACAAACCTGAACGGATCGGACTTATGCCACGTTCAGAACATTAGCCACTTATTGAGGCTGCATTTATAGCCTAACCGCCCCAACCGCTTGACTAATACAGGCTTTTGGTAATAAAACAATGGTTTGGCGAACTCGCTGTACTAGTTATGGGGTTGTGCTAGTTAAACTCAAAGCTGGTTCAAAATCTGACAGAGTAGGCTAAAATCAGAGATTTACTTAAGAAACTTGAGGCTAATTTTGTAACTAGCACAACCCCTTAGTTAAGAAAAAACGGGCTTAATTGTTACAGCGGTATATTCGGCATCAAGTTTATGCAATTCATTTCTGACACGCTGGCGCAACTCGATAGCCGGAACTACACAGTAGTCTACAAATTCCTGCTCACTGAGATTCAAGTCAGGGAATAAAAGCTTGAGGTACGCTGATGCCAATCGTGAAATCGCCTTGCGGTCACGCAGATCGTTACTACCTACCATTTGTAGATTAGTTTTCACATAATCCCCGTAGCGTACCTCACCTCGCAAAGTATGCAATACTTCGGAGAAAAAATCACCCTTGAATCCTAAGCACCGAGAAGGTGTATCTTTGGAGACACGCGGCATTTCCCAGCCCGGAACAATGCCGTGAATCCGATCTATAAATGCCGTTTCTTGCAAGAAGTTAGGAATCTCCTTAAAAATGCTTTCACTCTCATAGAGCGGTTTATGGTCGGCATCCAATGTAAGATTACCTAGCATTACGAATCCGGCTTCCGAGGTAGCCTCAGTCTTGCCGCGGCTAAACTTGCCCGACTCTAAATAAACCTTTAATCCCGCTATCAACTCGCCAGTCGAATCACCGCTTATAGACTGCACTTCGTCAAAAACAACTGCATCATAACGAGTTACCAACCCAGGGGTGTTAGTTGCTAGGTTGTGGAAAAGAACTGCCGGGCTAACCTTGCCACCACTTACAACCCGTGCATACCGCGAAAGGTTATCGTACACGAAGGATTTGCCTGTCCCTTTAGGCGCTAACTCTACCAAATTTACTCGAGACTCAATAAAAGGCAGCATCCGTGTAATGAGCAGCATCTTTTGTCGCTCAGAGTAAATGGTCGGGTTAAATCCCATACTGGAAATAAGCAAATCACGCCATTCTTCTAGAGTGAAATGCTGGCGACATTCAATAAAATAATCAACATCAAGTGTACCTACCTGAAAGGCTTTGAAGCCACGCATCCAGACCTCGCCTTTCTTACGATTCTCGCCATCTGGGGGCAGATAGTAAAGGTCACCTACTCCCCAAACTCCGCTGGTCAGAAGCAATTCATTTTGGTCAACAATATAACCATCTATATTGGCGTCGCCTAGATCCAGAAAAGGAATCCGCAATTGACGCTGTCCTGATTTGAGATTAACTGAAACGCTGTAATCATCAAGTAACCGTACCAACTCCTGACGATATAAACGGTCATTAATCGCTTGCTTCTGACTTTTCGCCGGCAGGTATTTTGCAATAAACTCTGCCGCATTATTTCGTGATTTTTCGCTCAGTTCGCCATCTTCTAAATAGCGTGAAAGAATCCACTCGCCAACGTAGGTTGGAATAGCCCGTGCACCGAAACCAGCTTCATGGATTAGAGACTTGTTAATTATTACCTCGGCAAAATATTCGAGGGCTTTCTCCTCAAAAGGGAGTCGCTTAGAAGTCAAAGTCATCTTTAGTCTCCATGAGGGCTTTTAGGCTAATTTCAAAAGGTTGCTCAGCTCTCTCAAAGCGGCGACCCTGACACTCATAACTTACCTTTACGCTAATAGTTCGATTGGCTGACCCACCGAGTTGTTTACGGAATCGGGCAGGAATCTCTACCTTCTTGGATTGCTTGGGTAATAAATTCATCAGTAGGGTTTCTACGCCCTCAAGATCGGGTATGCGTAAAGTCAAACGTTCCAGTTCAAAGTTATTGGGATTACCAAGAGTGAATAGCAGATTTTGCTTGATATCGTAACGGTACTGGCTGTTATCCAACCTCAAAGTCGGTTCCAATGGCTCGATTGGCACCGCGCTAAAACATGCGAAAGGAACCACCACTTCTTCTGGCGTTAGTCCACCATGCACATAGAAATTTTCGGTAATAGCCGCGAAGCGGTAATACTCTCGTGCTGCCACATAATTCTCTCGTGTTTTGAAACGCTCCCGTCCTAGTAGGTAGCATTGAGCGCTGACCATCTGCGGCAATTCTTTGAACTTGTCGTCCTGAAGACTCACAAAGCGGTGATGTTTATCTTCGGATAGCGTCCGAAAATAGCTCTTATCCAACACATTAACTGTTTCTTGGGGAATCCGAGTCGAGCCATGGTCCGCAATGATATACACCTGCAAGCGACTTTCAAGATGAAAACGGTGAGTAAATTCAACCACAACTTTGGTCAAACTGGAGAAGCATGCCGAAAGACGTTCGGCGTGAGGTTGTCCAGTCTGCTGGTTATCCTCATGCAGAATTTGATCCGTAGGAGTGAAATTTAAGAAATATAAGTCATGTTCTAACTTCTCAAGCTGTTGCAATTGTCCTAGGTTAGACAAATAAGCTGCTCGCTTGCCGTTGAACTTTCTATCCCAGTATGTTTCTACTAATTTATCATAATTACTTTCACGAATTTCGTTCAAATCGTCTTGCCCCGCTACTACACTGAATTTGCCTACCGCCGTCATAGTTGGAAGTAATGAGAAAACCGGTCGACTCTCCTGTAAATAGAAAGAGCGGGCATTAAACAGGTGTCGTAATTCATCAAAGTAGGCGAAATTAAAGTTATCCATGAGAAGCACTAAGCTGATAGCGCCTAGCTTACCCATTGCTTCCCGCTCTTGGTATAGCGCATTATAAGCGAACAGTTCTGGGTTGCTATTTTTAACGCTGATAAAATTTTCATAATACCAATCGGCGAATTGGCAAGCGTAACTAACCACAACATCATCGCGACGAACCTGAATTCCGGCATCCAACCAAGCGTAGTAAGGCATATAGCTTTCTCTTACCCACTCTAGCCAAGTCGCAGCCTCCCAATCGGATTGCGGCATTACAGGGAAAGGAGGTTTAATCAAGCGTCGTAGACTCTCCAAACGGCTGGCAAGACCCTCCCGAATTGGTCGGAAACGTTCCTCCACCTCCAACATCAATTTCTCATCCAACCAATCTGGGTTATCGTCTAGGAGATTAGCAATGAAATAAAATTCTTCCGGCAAGTACCCGCTCATCTGCTTCAGAAGTAGTAGCAAATCTGCGCTCTTCTCCAGTTTTGACTTCTCCCTATTTAGGTAATACTCTACATACTTAGTAGCCCGGTTGTGGTCTGCTTGCGAGATTCTCAAGTCGCTAAGGTCAGGAGAGCGCTTATAAAGCACGTTCCAGAAATCTCCCATTTCGGGACGACCTACTTCTTCTCCCGGGTAGTTTTGCCATATCTTGTAGAGCGCTAGGTCGCCTCGCAACTTGGCAGGGTCGTCAAGCAAATGGCGGATTAACTCCAATTCCTCATGAGTTCGGGCAGAATGCTTCCACCGATCAAGTCGATCCCGCCAGGCTTGTCGTACCAATGGACTCTCTTGTCCCTCCTCCCACCGAGATTCACCTACTCTGTTCATCAGTTCTGCCAATTGACCAAGCGGTAAGGTCGAGTAGAGCAACGCACCTCCGAAATAGTGTTCCAATAATAAATCCCAGAAACCCTGACCCTCCCTCGCCTGTAGATTTAAATCCAGCAGCCCATTTTCGAGGATGTCATAATCTTCTACTTGGGGTGGAATATTAGCAGGGTTAAGCTTCCAGTGTTCGGCAAGGGCAAGGCGAGGCGTGTAGTGCCTAACCTCCACTCGCTTTTCTCCCAAGCTTGCCGCCAGCTTTTCCAGCCAAACCCCTGCTGTGCGGTCATAGACTCTAATCTCTAACTTCTGACGCTTCCCGCCTACCCTTAAAGCCTCTCGCAGGGCTAAACAAGCAGTTGGATAATCACTTTTTTGATTAACTACCTGTCCGCCTGATTTGGCTGGCAAGAGTCGATCTTTATCTAAGATAATCGTTACGCTCATTATTGCTGATCCTGATCTTTTCGTAACTGCTCTACCAGTTTTTCCAACTGTTCCGCAAGCTCAGTCGCTGTTAAAAGCTTCTGCTGTGTGACCAAATCTACCAGGGAGCGTACTGCCGCCATGAAACTATCAATATCTTTAGGAACAATAATTGACACAGTTTGCGGCTTATCATTGAAAAAGACTTGTTGCGGTGGCTGTATTTGATACTGCGCCAGATCATTTATCAGCTCTAGTTTCTGAGGTTTGCTCCAGTTTCCCTCCCCATCACGAGCTTGTACATTAATAACCTTGTTATTGTTTATCACCAGAGGCTCGTGACCATTTACAATTTTGCGTTGACTGTTTGAGGCATTAGCGGGATTAGAGTCTCCTTCGACTACAAATATCTGTATGCCCTCGTCCGGATGGTAAAACTCCAGTTTCACTTCTTTGCGGAAATAAACTTTGCCATCTTCCTCTTTACGTATAATAGATAGATAATTAATTTCAGGCTGTGTTACCTTAATCCGGTTATCATCTATTTTAGTTTTGAGTTGTTTCAGTTGTTGCAAGTATTCGGCAGCCCGGTTACTAGACCACTCCCGCACTGACTTGAAATTTATATCCTGTGGCAGTTTTACCAAGAAAATTTCAGTTAAATCGTTTGATTGTCCCAGCAAGGTAAGAAACTTTCGCGTTGTGCGATCTTGCCACGGTGCTGTTGGATCTTTCTGATTGGAGTCCAACCTCTCAAACCATTCTCCTAACGCGCTTTGCAAGTCTCCTACAACCTGTCCGCTTGCCCCAAAAAGCTCTCCTACCCTATCCAGAATTTGCCGCTCAATCATTTCCGGTGCATGTTCCAGTTTTTCTTTTTGGTGTGGCAACTGCCACTTTAGCGCATCAAGATTATCCTGAGAAAGTTGGAGACTGGTATCCAACCCGAACGCTACCGGAAGATCGTCAAAGAGAAAAGCGTGAGCATCGCGACCATCAATTTTTTGTATTGCCTGGGCAAATGCCGCTGTAAATTCATATTGTTCTGCCGGATAGAGAGCACCATTTTTAGACAGAGTCGGTAACTTGTACCACCATTCTCGTATAGCACTTTGAGCTTGTACAACCGTATAATTTTGCCCAGCCGCCGAGCTTTCCCCGAAGCGTGCATAGATAAAGTTGACCAAGTCTTTTTCTTCAACGCTCAAAGGACGATAATGCAAATAAGCGTTCCGTTCCGAGCCTTCCACCAGATTCATTATTGATTCAAAGGTAGTAATTTTTAGATTACTAACCGCTCCCTCATATTGTTTTACTTGTACCGCATCACCGAAGCGTCTCAGGACAAAGGTTAGAGCCAACGCCAAACCATAATTTCCTTGCCCATAAGGGTGCCGCCGATAGCGGTTTAGAAAATCCACAATTTTCAGGTGAGTTTCTGGTTTAAGTTCGCTAACTTCTCGCACCATTGCTGCCAGCGCTGGTAAATTCGTAGCATAGCAAGCCGGGTCATTCTCAATTTCACAACGCAGTTTGCCAGCCTCATTCCGAAGCTGGGTCAAAGCGCCACGCTGCAAAAGGCATCGTTCCAAGTAACGGCGTTCGCCTCGTTGTTGACTGGAGGAAGTATCTATACTAATTGGCAAGCCGCTGTCCAGCAATTTCTCCACTGCGTCTTTGAGTGGGGTACGTGTTCGGTCTATACGGTGGTGAGTCTTGTTAAAATCATCATGTGAAAAAGTATTGCGTTCGGTGTAAAGGGCTAACATTACCTTGTCGGCTATGTCATTATTATTGCGCTCATCTATTTGAACTGCGGCGGCGTAAGCCTCAAACCAGTTCACTTCCCGGTTTGACAGAAGTCTGTCGCGTAATTTTTTAACCGCTTCTTTAGCCCCGCTGTTTGGCTTAGTCGGGTCGCCGTTCAACCGACTCTCCAATAGAGCTTTGTCTTGAGGAGTGAAGTTCTTAGATTCTTCGCTATTTTGCAGGTATTGCAGCGCTTTTAGTTCCAAAAGTTTCTCGCGTAGTTGAAGGGGTTCACGAGGAATAGCAACTACGATTCTACGCGAGGTATTACGGGCGCACAGGTCACGGGCTTTCTGGATTTCCTCTGGGTTTTGGCAAAGTACATATAGAGCCAGACCTTCGTATTCACCTCGGCTGGGAGTGATTATCTCTTTCTCAATCTGTTCTTCCAGTTTTTCAAAGTAATTGCGCTTGCCTCCGGGAAGTTCTTCTTCCTCCTCTAGGTCAGCCACTCGCACAAAGCGTCGTTCCAGTCGCTTGTCTTGGTTATATTGCGCGTTATACTCACGGGCTTCTAGGAAAAGTTCGTTGCGACCAAGCGGGGCATGTTGTTTTAACTCAACCACAAAATTCTGTGACCAGTTCTCCGAATTCCGGCTGTATTCATCTACCATCCGGTCCAAATCAATTCCACTGCTCTGCTTAAACTCATACACTCCGCCCTGATCGCGGTTAAAATACAGAATATTTTTGTTCGTTAGTTCGCGCAGACGGTTTTCTAGTTGACGTTGCTCGGCTTGGTTGCTGCAATAAAGACCAAAGCGCAGGTTCATTTCGTTGTTTTCGATGCCGATAATCTGATAAACCAGCATTAGTTGCAGAATACGCTGGGTCATCTGGTCATTATCCAGATTCATATAGTCGGTAGCATTAAGAGAGGTCACCCGTTTTAATTCGCGAAGGCTGGTTTCGTAGTTCTTGACATATTCTTTAAGAGTCTGACGTAATTCGCGGTTATCGGACTTGAGGGCTGCTGCGAAATATTCGCATAACCGGTCGGCGGTGTAAAGGTTTAGCTTTGCAACCTTTTTGATCGGTTCAGTCACCAAGAAGCGCCGAAAAGAGCCTTCCTCTGTTTCATCGCTAAGTCCGCCGCCAAAAAAATTAAAAACCGAACGATTGCTTGACCCTACTGACTCGGACATTTTCAAGACAGCGTAAGTTGCCATTGGGTGCATCGGAAAAATGTTTTCAATGATATTCCGCCGAATTTTGACTGCGGAGAGCCAATCAAACAGTTTCAGTCTCTTGCAATCGTTTTGTAAGGTATCAAAGACCCCCTCCAGTGGGGCTATTTCCTGCTGCCACAATTCGTGACTCTTACGCGGGGAGACAATTGCTCCGATGATGTCTTCCACCCCGCTAATACCAACCGCCACTTCTTCAATGCGATCCTGCGCTACTCGAAAATTGGAATAATTATAGGCGCTGGCGTAGTCCGTCAGACTTCGGTGAGCGGTTGCTAAAAACACCAAACGAGCTGAATCTGGGGGCGGTTCTGCGCAAAGTTGAGCAAACTGCTGGAATTCTTTCGGGTTAATTTGCTGCCCGTCTAGCGCATGTCCGAACTCATCCCACAACACCAGAATCCCACGGTAACGTTCCCGGAATTTTTGGCTGGAAAGTACGCTTTTGAGAATTGCCAGTAGGTTATTTTTATCATAGACAAAAGGAGCAGTGGTTACAAGCGGGTGAATTCTTTTGAATTCTTCCAGAGCAGAAAGGTCGAAGTGTTCCAATTTCTTCTTAAAAGCAGCGATGGTTAAGCCGGGATTACGCGCCATTAGCTCCCGTTCAAATTCACTAAAGAAACGCCGCCGTGCATCTGTGCCGTTTACCAATTGCTCCCACTCTTCAATTTTGTGGAGCGCTTGTAAATAAGGCGTTTCCAGTTCTTCCTCGAAACCGACCCGCAGCAAAGCCGCATCTACCGCTCGAAGCACTCGCTCGGCAAAATCTTCAGTGCCCGTCCACTCACATACTGCTACTAGGTATCGCCCGGTTGCCCGTTTAGCCTTAAGTTCCTCCGCTCTGACTGAATCAACCTCGGAGTAGTTCTCAAAAAACTTTTGCATAGCCCGCTCGTTCGCCTCTAATTGCATATAATTGGCGAACATCAAGCTCAGATGGGATTTGCCGGTACCATAAGCGCCGGTTAGTAGATAGCAGCGTTTATCTTGCACGTTAAGAGAACGAGCGAGCTTTTCAAAAGCCTGCCGGTGCGAGAAAATAGGGCGGTAGTTTGCCATCCGTTCGTAATTGCGGGTATCATCCAAGAAATCCAGCCCTAAATCCACATAGGAAGCATAGCCTCCATGCACTTCTACAACGGTTGAAATCGGATTAGAAATCGTTTCTGCCATAGCGCTTTCTCTTTCAAAAGTCAGGGTTTATAGACTAAATGGGTCAATCCCGATACCGATTCATAATGCTTAAAGTGAATGAACCTCGTTCAGCCGGATTATGCGAGAGCGACCTTGACTGTCCAACAATTGCCAATTTTCAAGTTCAGGATAGGATTGCAGGACAAAACCGATAATTGCCGGGGCGCGAGTATAAGCCAGCGTAGCAACCATCTGGCGAAAAGCTACCAGATCGCCCCATATAGCTACAAGAAAATCTAGGTCATCTACCATTACTAATGAAGAGTGGTGTGTTTCCGCTTCTTTCAACACTAAATCCCGCAAAGCAAGCGGGTCCAGCAAATCAACTTTGTTTGATAGTTCGGGCGACCCCGCTACGATAGTCAGCATATCTAGGTAAAGTCCACCCGGTACAATTTCTGTCAAAGCGCGAGCGTACTCACTTTTTCCGCTGAGAGGTGCGCCATGCAGCACAAAAGTCCGGTAACGTTCGCCACGCCATGCTGCCACATATTGTTGCAAATCTATAATATTATCGGCTTCAGCGTTGCTCATAATACCGCTCCAGCCAAATGTAATCCGGGGTATGGTCGGTCAACCGCACCTGATCTAGGTCAGCCCGATTCTCCAGCCCAAAACCTTTTTCATTTTTGAGAGCTTCCAGCCCATTCCGCAATTGCTCTTCACTCAAATTAAAAACTACCCCCGGACTATTCGGACTACTCAAAAGTTCCGCTACCGGTAGCGCGGTATCCAACGGTCGGTGGCGATCCCGATACCGAGCTATACTAGCAGCGAGTACCAGCGGCGGCACTTCCACCCCTGTTCCTAATATATAGTAATCGCCTTCTTTATATAGGTAGTTCAACCGAGAGAATTTTTGGTCAGCATAAGAATTGAAAAAGGTTTTTAGTTCTTTATCAACATGCTCACTTGCGCTATAAGCGCTTCTAAATTCACGCAAATCCACAAAAGTCTCTTTGGCAGTTTCTTTGGTAATTTTAGGGGTTTTTGGCAAGACAATATTTACCATTCTATTCCAGAAAAGGATCGAAGAGTCTGAGCTTATTACGTAATGTAAGAACCAGAGAGTACCCAAATCATCGAAAAATGAATCATTCTTTGATATTAGCAAACCCAATTCAGTTGGTTTATTTGTTCTTTTTTGAGTTAAACCCAAAGATTGTGCAATTGTCCCTAATTTCTTTGCATGAAGGTCAGAAACGCCAAGAGAAGCGGATAATTCCTTTTTCACAAAACTTGATTTATTCTTACTCGTAACAGCCTTAAGTAGCTTTGCAATAAAATTAAAATCAACGTTGTAGCCAGCACTGATTTGCATAATCAATTTAGAAGAAGGTTCAATTGCTTCCGTTGATGTCATTAATCTCCCTCAAAATAAGTAGAATTGGTCGATTTTAGAACAACTTCAAAAGGACGTAAATATGAGTTGGACTTGTACTGTCCAAATATATCGTTGGATAACCTCATTTCAGGCGCTACTTGCTTAACTAGCCAACTATCAATTTCATAAAGCAATTCTAATTTTTTGTTGTAGTTATAACTAATAATTCTTTCACCACGGAAAGTGCTATAGATAGTACATTCTGGCATAGCTTCATTAAGTGCTACAGCAAGTTCTCTAAATCCTAAATCAGTTTTATCCGGTACTGGAAAAGAGCTTAGTAAATCTACATTTAGTAGGAAACCATCTCCAAATACTCTCCAATACCAGTAGAAAACATTGCTATTTATTAACACTTGGCACAAGTCTAAATCATCTTGATTATCAAACGACAAGGTTAGCACTTTATTTCTCATCAATAAACCAGGAGTAGCTGAAACAAAATTACGAGCAGAGCGAGGTACGGTAAGGCAAAGTGTGTTTATGTCAGGTCTTTTTGATTCTGAAAAAATTTCTTTAGCAATATTTCGAATTCTATTCTTCATACTCCTTAATTTTAGCCAAAATGCAGTCAAAAAAGTGGTACCAATTCTAGGAAATACTTCTCTTGAACAAGCATCTGTTGTTTCAGCTAGCGGTATATTGCTAAAAAGGAATTGGCGGTCTTCGCTGGACCAGCGAAGTAAATTAGAGGTGAAAAATTTACTTTCCGAGTCTGTATCTCTTAGAATAACTATTGTAGCACGTTGGCTATTAGGACCTGAACCGAATGTCTTGAAAATTGTATCTGGGTTATTATCAAATGAAATAAGCTTTACTTCAGCACCTTTTTTTAAGATGGCTTCCCTTAGAGTCTGTTTATCTCCTGAGAACATAATTGAGAAAGGCACAATCACGCCTAAGTAACCGCCAGGTGACAAAAAGCGCAAGACTCTTTCCAATATCCAAGCGTAGATGTCGCCGCACCGAGCGGTCTGGTAAAGCGCGTTGACAACCCGGTTGGGAGAAGTACCGACATAAGGTGGGTTGGCTATGATAATGTCAAAGCGACAGGTGTCGCCCACCACTGCATCGGGAAACTCCAATTCCCAATGGAAGAAGCGTTCCCGCTCAGCAAGCTCATGGGCTTGACGCAGTACAGGCTCACTCTGTACTACGTAACTTTGCCACTGCTCACTATCATAATTAGTGGTGACGTATTCCAGCAATTTCTCATAATCGGTATCCCCCAACTCCTCGAAGAGCGTTGCCAACCAATAGTTTGAGATGTCCCGCAGGCGAGCGGTAATTTCGGTTGCATTGCGGTATTCTTCTTCCTTGCGCTTCACATCTTCCATGCGATCCGAATCGGTGGACATAATCGCCCGTAACCGCTCCAGCGCCTGACCGATAATTCCCTCGCGCATAACGTCAAAAAGCGTCTTTGAGGGTTGCCCCTTTTTAGCGCGTGCGGTGGGCAAGATAGAGAGACGAGCGACAGACGTACCATAGAGCGAATTGCCTATTTTGAGATGATGGTCAAGGAAAGTCAAAGGCTTCCCGGCACTTGCGCTCATAATCCACAAAGCCAGCTTGGCAAGCTCTTGGGTAAGGGGATTCAGATCCACTCCGAAAAGGCAACGTTCCACAACCCGGCGTTTCCAAAAGAGCGGGTCGCTGCTCAGGTTTTCATTAGCCCAGTCTGTCAAGTTAAGAGTTTCAACAATAAAGTTAGCGACGGTCTGCCCGGCAGCAACCAGAAAATGACCGCTCCCCATAGCTGGGTCAAGAATCCGCAAGGTCAACAATTGCTCCTCAACCGTCCTGAGAATTTCAGCGTCAGCAAGCGCTTGTAAGCGGACACGTTCATCCGAGCTGACCGCCATCGCCAGTGCAGGATTTAGTTCTTCCTTAAGATAGGATTCAAGGGCTGCTCGTCGCTCATGCAAACGTGGTAAAACAGCCTGCCCCACGATATATTGCACCACATCTTCCGGTGTGTAGTAAGAACCACTCGATTTGCGCTCACCCTTGTCGTCGGCAAAATAGACCTGACCAATTTCGAGAACGGTTTCACCTCGGCGGATACCGCCAGCCTCGCTCCGGCGAACAAACTGACGTTTACCACCGTTCTCCCGTACCACTACTGGTTCTTCACTCACCAAGTTCAAGCGATATTCGAGTAAGCCTTCATAGAGCGTGCCAAGCTGACGTACAGAAACATCGCAGTAATTGATGTCGAGCGACCTAGATTTGGCAGGGATGAAAGCCAATCGGTAGAGGGCACGAGCAAGAAACTCACCGCGCATGCGGTGTTCCTTGAAATAAGGATGCTTCTCATCACTGAAAAGACCGCCATTATAAGCGGAAATATCGTATTCAGCCTTACCCAAATCCACAAAACCGCAGAGGTCTAGCAAAGTTCGCCAAATAGCGTAAGCATCTTCCGGGGTTTGACCTTCCTGATAGCATCGGGCAAGTTCCATAATGGCTGGCATCCCTACCATTCGGTAGCGCGGGTTTGCAACAGGAAGCAATTCGCGAGCCTCGGCGTAGAAAAGAAACAGGATGCGGAAAAGTAGGTGAATCGAATTCAGGTAAATTTCATCCAGTTTTTCGCGACTGTAATATCCAGCGTTTTCATCCTGGACGAAGCCCATGCACAATGCTCCTGCAACTTCTTCCACTTGAGAGCGTAAGTAGCGCTGGATAACCTCAACCCGCTTTTCCGATTTTTCTAGGTAGCGATCCAGTTGGCAGTTGGCAGGGTCGTCGGAAAGTACAAAAGACGATAAAGCAGAAAAATGATAAAAGAGAGTAAATTCTTCCAAGTTGCGATGACACAGTAATAGCGTTAGGTTGGTATCTAGATAAACCTCGTAGGGAGCAGTTGCAGCAGCATGACACAACCGCCAGCGCTCTCCATTAGTAACCAGCCCCCACTTAAGACCTGCATGACACAGTGCTATTACCAATTGGGCTTGGGGATGACGACCCTTGAAAGTCAGCCCTAAATCTTCTTCCTCAGTCAGGAGAACCATGCCCAAAGCTTGCTGGTGAGTAATGTCCGCATACAGGGTAAAAAACGGATCGTTAAAAGTGTAAGCGAAACCCAATGCGCTAAGACACTGTGATAAATACTCCACACGCTGCGTTCTATGGGTCAGGAGCGGGTATTCCTCATGCCAATCACGTATTGTTTCAAATACTGCTCGAACATGGTCAAGCTGAACTGGAGTAGCACGCAATTCCTGCAAATAGACTTCTGAAAAGAGTTGCTGGTTCCGAACGGCAGATTGATGAAGTTGTGAGTGGTGGTCAATTTCGGTCATTCAGGTCAGAACCTATCTCGCTAATTAGCGTTAAGTCAATTTAAGGTTTTGAAGGATTTCTCAAAGTTTATTGAGTGTTGCTTATACGAAGTTTACTACCCCCAAGTGTCTGTCACAACCAATCTCGGCTCTTCCTTTTTCCATAGAAAGTGACGTAAAACCACGCGACCCTCTGACCCAAAATATACCCACAATAGGCGTGGGGAAGTAATTACCTTAAACACACGGATATCCCAAATTGGAACTCTGATGAAACTAAATTCACTCTACTGAATGAATTGCCCACAACAAACCAATTAGCTATCTTGACTACTCCCCATTATATACAATCCTGCGACTTTTTTGGTAAAAAATAAGTGGAAGGGCTTGGTAATGGGCTACTTTTAGAGTAGCTATAAATATATTCCCACCAACTTGGGAAAGTTCGACACGAATTTCAGGGAAATTTTGTGACACAACCCTTTATAGGGTAACGCCGCAACCAGACGGGTGAAGTTAGAACGGGCAACCCAAAACAAGCCCAAAACTTCCACCGTTTCTGCCTATCTCTATGGCGCAACCGACCATACTTAGCCGGTTTGTTGCTCCCCTATTAAAATTCCACTTTACTCATTAATGTAACGTCTTTGCGGGATTTGTGTCCCACACCCTGTACATGCCGCTTCAAACACTGGCAGCATGTTATGTAGATACTTTACCACCATAAAGCCATAAAGTAAACTACCGCGTTCTGCCTTACCTTTTTGCTAAACTATACACATGTGGGGGTAGGG
>Ga0194047_10000712_pt1 | contig 21471 bp, 8 predicted proteins | sample JunL225m_MetaG_2_FD_160070 | JGI IMG/M metagenome (GOLD analysis project Ga0194047, IMG submission 160070) | Anoxic zone freshwater microbial communities from boreal shield lake in IISD Experimental Lakes Area, Ontario, Canada - Jun2016-L221-5m | ecosystem: Environmental > Aquatic > Freshwater >... | reverse complement strand
CATTTGCGATGGATCAAGGACTGCGATGAGTTGATTGAGCGCATCAAATTTGGCATTTTGCAGTTTTAGCTGCTCAATTTGAGCTTGGAGTTTGTCGGCAATTACTTTGGCATCGACAATTTGAGTTTGCAAACCGGCCAAGGTAGAAATTTGACTGGCTAGTTGCAAGTCCAAAGTTGCGGATGCTTTGCTGACCAGTGTGCTAACTTGGTCTTTGATGTTCAGAGCCGCAATGTTTTCAGTGACAGTCTGCTCAACTTTTTCTACTGTCAGACTTTGATTTCTTCTGGAAATTAAAATTTGAATGGTTCCACTTTTGCTTGAAAAATTTTCAAGAGCCACACCCACGGTTGATTCTCCAGCGTTAGCTTTGCGCATCAAACCTGAAATTGAAGCAGCTGTCAAGGAGTCACCTACTTTAATGTCACCGTTTTCATTGGAAACTTTGCCAGCCACTTGACCGAGCATACCGATGATTTTGTAATTGGAATCATTTTCTCTTGATATGCCAGCTCCATTTCCAATAAGCGAGGGATTTGTAGAAACTATTCCCATGATATTATTATCTCCATTGCTAGTGCAACGCTTGATGGCATTTTCATCAGTTGGGTCCAAACAAACTGCCTCGCCTGATTGCAAGTTAGTGTCTTTGGTTACAAAATATTCAGCGTAGTCAGCCCCATTGGTCAAATAGCCATTTTTTGAATTTACTTTTGAAGTTACATGTTGAACATCGAGAATGTAGGCAGGCGAGGTCGTCCCGATGCCGACATACCCCGAACTATTCACATTGATCCGCTGATTCCCCGCCCCGTCGGCGATGATGATGTTGTTTGAAAGTGACGAAGAAAGACCGGCAACGTTCCCGCCAAGGATGGTGTTGTTGGAGCCGGTCGTGATGCCGAGACCGGTATTATAGCCGAGGAAGAGGTTGTTCGCGCCGGTCGTATTGTCGTATCCGGACTGATATCCGAGCGCCGTATTGTTGGAACCGGTGGCATAATAGAGCGCACCGGAGCCGAATGCGGCGCTATTGCTACCGGAAACGTTCGAAGAAAGGGCACTATTTCCTGTCGCAGTATTGTAATTTCCGGTGGTGTTAGATCGGAGGGCTGCGTAACCAAAGGCGGTATTGCGATAACCGACGGTATTGGCCCCGAGCGCCACCAAACCCGTGGCAGTGTTGCGATAGCCGGTGGTATTTAGCTGGAGCGACTGCACTCCGAAAGCGGAATTACCATATCCGATAGTGTTTCTTTGCAGGGTCGCCTCGCCGAAGGCGGTGTTGTTTATCCCCGTCATGGTCGAGGCGAAGGAATTCTGACCCATCCCGGTATTATTGTTCGAAACCCCACCCAAGGAAAGCCACACATTGCCGTCATACCCCTTGACCAAAAGGGACGGGGAAACGGTATTGGTTGCCTTCATCGAGACATTGTCGATCGCCCAGGTCCCTCCGCTGTAGTAATTCAAAGCTTCCAGGACAAGTTGCTCCGTCCCGGTATAGGTCGCCGTGAAAACCACGGTATGGGTGCCGTTCCCCAGACCGGGACCGCTGTACGCCCATACTAAATCGCCGCTCACGTGATAGAGATAGAGACGCATCGTATCCACGGTCACATCGGACGTCGTGAACGTGATCATGTATGTGGTGCCGGCAACCGTGGACACGTCTTGCTGTATCAATGAATGGGTACAGCCACCTGTATAGTTGAACGATACCTTACCGCTCCCGTAGGTGCCGCAATTGCCAAGACTCCAACCGGAAGTATCGGTATTGAAGGTGCCGTTACTGATCATCTCAGATCCGGTCGCGACGGGAGCCGGAGTATCGATTTCAAGCGTAGCCAAAGGAGAAGTCGTCCCGATGCCGACGTTGCCGTTCATCACCGCTACATCGCCACCAGCAAAATAGCCAGCATAAGTTCTGGTAATGCCATCCCCATTTAGACCACCCTTGGCGAAGATTCCGGCACCACCACCGGTCGCAGCAGCATTGGTATTGGCGTTCCCTCCGATAGCCAGGATTCCGGCACCGCCACCGGATAAATTATCACCGTTACCGCCTTTGAAGTATCCGCCGGCAGCCCCACCGCCCCAAGTTGATGTGGTATTAGTATTTCCGTAAGAATACCCGGAACCGTTTCCATATTGATCGCCATAAACGTTATAGTAATACTGTTTTCCTCCACCATAATAGTTGGAGTCTCCAGCCCAAGCAGAATGACTCGCACCAATGGAAGTAAGGGTTGTGCCCGGCGTCGTCGTCCCGATACCGACATAGCCGGTCGAAAGGGTGGAGCCAGTGCCATTGACGCCGGTGGCAAAGATGAGATTGCCGATATTGAGCTGGTTGCTACCAGTGGCCGACGGGAAATCGATATTATGCCCGATGGCGATATTGTTGCTACCCGAAGTCAGATTGTCGCCGGCGAGTGAACCGAGTCCGATATTATTTGAGCCGGTGGAAACGCTGCCCAACGCATCGCCACCGACCGCGACATTATACGAGCCGGTCGTATTGCTCGCGAGTGTTCCGTTATTGATATACGTGCCGAAAACGACATTGAATGAGCCGGTCGTATTCAAGTCAAGTGAACTATCGCCATACGCACTATTTTCATAGCCGGTCGTATTTCTTGCAAGCACATAAAACCCGGTCGCGGTATTGTAAGTTCCGGTGGTGTTAGATCGGAGGGCTGCGTAACCAAAAGCAGTACTGCCTTCGCCGGTGGTATTCATAGCTCCCGCACCGACTCCGACAAAAGAATTCGCAAGATCAGATCCCCCGCTCCGGATCTCCAGACCGATGGAATTGTCCGAATTGCGCACGATTTGAGTAGCATCCGATTTGGTGACTTCCTTCATGGAGATATTGTCGATCGAACCTTCCCAAACGCCGTCAGGCCTGAAGGTGAGTGCGGTATCGTAACCGGAAGATGCACTAACGACGATAGTTTGCGTCTCACTGCCGACTTGCCGGCCGAATGAATAATCCCAAGAATCACCAAGAGAAACAACCAGCGGGCTCGACCACTGTGCCGGATTTGGGGTCGTAGTGTTTATGGTAAAAGTGATCTGATAACTCTTGCCTCTGATTGGATGTCCGCCGGTATGAGCGCTGGCAAGTGTAAGCGGATTGGCTCCGGCCACATGGGTAGCCACGCCCGACCCGGCACTCCAGCCGGTGCCGGTCCAATCGCCGAGCGAGGAAGCGAAGTCACGGTTGTCGGTTCCGGTGATGAGTTCGGGACCCATAACCCCAGAGGTATGAGTACCCACGATATCGAGTCGCGCCTCGGGGGTCATGGTCCCGAGACCCACATTTCCGTACACCGGGGTTTCGTGACTTGAAATGAAAATGTAACTACCTTCTGCGACGCCGGTCTGCCGGGAGCCGTCCGCAGACATGGCGACGCCTTCCCAATGGTGACCCGGATTTGAGACAGTCCATGTGACACCATAATCAGTAGACACATACATCGGCCCATACCAATCGAGTACGGTCTGTTGGGAACCGTCCGCGGATATGGCGACGCCGTGCCAGTCACTGATCGTCCCGGTCGTGTTCCACGTAACGCCATAGTTAGACGAGCGATAGATATACCCATCACCGTGGTCAAGTGCGGTCTGATATTTACCAGTCGAATCCATGCCGATATTCCGCCAGTATCTATTTGATTCCTCCGGTGTCCAATTCACGCCGAAGTCGGAAGAAACATAGATCTGACCATTGGAAACGACCGCAGTCTGATAGTGGCCGTCTGAAGACATCGCCACACTTTCCCAATTTCTGTTCGACTCAGTGGAATTCCAGGTGACGCCGGAGTCGGTCGAGATATAAATCTGTCCGCCATACTCCACCGCAGTCTGCCGGGAACCGTCCGAAGACATGGCGATGTGCTCCCAATTTCTGTTCGACTCAGTGGCGGTCCAGATGACGCCGGAGTCGGTCGAGATATAAATCTGTCCGCCATACTCCACCGCAGTCTGTCGCGAACCATCTGAAGACATTGCAACACTTACCCAATCTCTCACCGAATCCTTGGGCGTCCAGGTATCGCCATAGTCGGAAGAAACGTAGATCCGCTCGCCCCACCCGACTGCGGTCTGATACTGACCGGTCGAAGACATGGCGATCCCACTCCAATTTCTGAATGCATCGGTCATCCTCGCAGTCGAGGGATACGCGGTGGCGGGATCCATGCTTGCCACGGCAAGCAACGTGTTCGAACCGCTCATGGTCCACGCGTTCTTGATCCACTCCGTCGCGGAACCGGTCGAAGAGAGAATCATACCGCTCGTGCCGACGGAATTTGTGGAATCATAAAGACCTCCAGTCAAACGCATGTTACCAGCAACATGCAAGATTTGAGTTGGAGCGGTAGTGCCAATGCCCAGCCTATTATTAGTATCGTCCCAAAAGAAACTTAAATTATTTTGAGTCAGCTTTGTACCATCCGAAAAAATAACTCCGCCAGCTGTAAAATCAGTGCTACCGGTGCCGCCACTGGCAAAAGGCAAAATTCCCAGCAGGGCAGCTGACAGATCAATAGTGCGCCAAGCTGGCAAACCGCCAGTCACAGAAAGCACTTGATTTGCTGAACCAATATTTAATTTAGTTAGTTGATTGCCACTTTGACCATAAAGTAAATCCCCAAGAGCAAATGTGGAAAAACCAGTGCCGCCATTAATTGGGTTCAGAGCGTTGGTCAGATTTAAAGTGTTGAAAATTATGTTAGAAGTAGTGGAAAGATTTTGATCAATGGTCGCATCAACTGAAACAGTCAGTGTATTGCTACCAGAAAGATTTACTCCGTTGTAAGTTTTGCCAGTCAGGGTGTTGGCAATATATTTGTCAGCCAACGCTTTACCCTGCCAAGTTCCAGCTGTGATAGTTCCGACTTGATTAATATTTTTTAGGATAGTTGAATCCAGGGTCCCAGTGGTTGAAATCAGAGGAATTTCTCCAACCTGATTGCCAATAGTTTTGCCTTGCAGAAAATTAGAGTTGAAAGCTGTTGGAACCGAGGCAATTTTTTTGCGCGGAATCATTTCACTGTCATTGCCAATCATCACCCCAAGATAATAGTCACCATTACTGAAAGTTAAAGTTGGTGGCAATGGGTTGTTGGCACCTAAATAGGCGTTGAGCAGTCCATTGTTGATGTCAACTGTTTGAGTTTCTTGCCAGATTTGAAAAGCTTGATCGGAATTGGAAGGATAAGGATCAAGGTTTTGGCGATCCGCCGTATAAATTGCAAAGCGAACATCATATTTTCCATTTGGTAAAGTATCACTATCACTAGAAAGGACAAACGCTGTAATTCCAAGCTGACCAGCTGTTTGACCAGGAGCAGAACTGACGCCAAAAGGCAACCCCAAAAATACAATGCTAAGGCTTGTGAAAAAAAATATTTTGATTTTATTTTTAATTTTCATCAACCAAAACAATTCTCACCCCAGTGATTTTTAGCAACAACTTATTCTGCTATCTCATCAGAAATGAAGATTTTTATCTTCATCGATAGACAAATTATATCACAATTTTTGATTTTTTTGTATAGTGAAAAAGTTGGCTTGAAAAAATTGCCAACATACAACTTTATGCTTATGGATTATCAATCTACCCGAGACGGATTCGGAAAGACGAAAGACAAAGCTATTTTTTGATTGCCCAACTGAAAATCTGATTGAACTGTTGCGTGATCAAATCAAAAACTGAAGCATTTTTCTTGCCAGTATAAATGCTGAAATCTTCAGACTTTTTTTGATTGCTCCAGCGATCAGTGGCTAAAATTGAAAAAGTATATCGCTTAGATTGCTCTAAATCAGAAAGCACCAAAGCATGAGAATAACCAAAACCACCCTCAGAAAGTTTCTTGGAAATTCCCCCATTTTCATAGGTAACCTCCGAAGCAGCCATTTTATTGGTCTTCCAACGAATCAGCAAATTGGTTTGCGATCCATCCTTCGATGAAAGCATCTCACTGCGGACATCGGTCACATTAAGCGGCATTGTTTCTGTTTCGCTCGTCAAAAGCTGCGTGTTACTGCCAAAGGATATTTCCTTGATTTGATATTTTTCGCTTTTTGAAACAGCTATTAGATTTTTTTGATTGCCAGTAGAGGTTTCGATTGCTGGAGAAACACCACTAACATCATTGGCAAAAGTATCCGCAGTAGTGTCCGGGGGAATTTGAGTGGCCACATCCGGCACCTGAGAAACACTTAGCAATGCTTTTAATCTTCGTTGCCAAAAAAAGACAAAGACCAGCAATGCAAGTACTAATAAAATTGCCAAAATTCTGAAAAACTTTTTTCTTTTTCGAAAATAAAGAGTTACTTTCATCCGCCAGTTGTCTTCAGGCGGAACATAGAAGGAATCCTTTGTTGGACCAGCATTTTTTTTCATTTTTTTATTGATTTTATTAATGTTTTCTGAAACAATACGGCACCGCAAACCCAAACAAAGATGCCTGTCAGAGGGTTAAATTCAAAAAATTAATTCCTAGTCTGGCAAATTTATTTTGCTTATTTTGCCAGCAAACAAAAAATGCGTATAATTTTACAAATAAATTATATCACATTTTTCATTTTTTTACACAGCACATTTTTAAAATTGTCGAAAAATAATATTCTTGACTATTTTTTTACGCCAAGTTCTTCCTTTAATCTTCGCAAAATTAGGGCGGCTTCTTCTCGACCGCCAAGTCCGAAGGCCAGTCCAACCGCCAAAGAAACTGAAGCTACCAAACCAGTGAAAATAGTGTTGACCAAGGAAGTTGCAATTCCCAATTGAATCAAGGCTGCCAAAATTCCAAAAACCATTATGGCCCATTTTGAAATGACAGCCAACAAAGTTGCACTCATCACTCCTGCAACTTGCACGCTTCCTCTGACAACTGCATAGGCCATGTTTCCCATCACAAAAGCAATAGTCAAAATAACAATAGCAACCACCACGTTTGGCAAATATAAAATAATGCTATTGAGAAAATTGGTCACTTCAATTAATCCCAAAATATCCGTGGCTGCCATCAAAAAAACCAGCACTAAAAACCATTTGACTAAATCGCCAAGAAACTGCGAAACAGAAAAACCGAAACCGACATGTTTGAGTTGTTTGGAAACATCAAAGCGTTCAATTTTCATTGTGTGCACAATTTTCGCAACAATTTTTCCAAAAATAGTTGCAATCACAACTCCAATCAGAAAAACCAGCAGCGCGCCTACCAGCGCCGGCAAAAAAATAGCAAATCTTTCCCACAATTGAAAAAGTGAAGCAGTTATCGCCTCTCCCCAAGTTTGAATATGATTCATGTAAATGATTTTTGAAACTATAAGTCAAAAAATGTTCTTATAATTTCAATTAAAAAAATTATTATCTGCCGAGTGAGCGACTGTCACGGTTTGCTGATGCTGGCTATTAATTTTACGTTTTACTGTTTTCTTTTCTGATTTTTATTAATTTTTTAATAAAAATTCCAAACACCAAAAGCGCAATCAGCAAAAGAATTGGAAACAATTTTCCCACAACATAACCAGTTTTTTCCAGGAGCTGACCATTGCCATCTTTGAAAGAATATCTTATTTCATAAAAACCAAAAACCGAAAGTCCGGATAAATTTTTTGTAAAGGTAACTTTTTTTCCCGGAAAAACAAAATGATTTTCGAAAGAAATTTCTCTTCTCTCGGTTGTAAAGGGATTAGCAATGGACAGCTTACTCTGAGGAACAAATTGCACATTTCCGCCATTAGCATAAACCACACTCACGTCCGCTGTTTTGTCAACGAATTTCAAATATGCCAACTTTTCAACTTTTCCAGCAGCATTTTGTGCATCACTGCTTGAAAGAATCAAATAAACTCCGATATTTCCACTGACTTTTGGACCCTGCGGCACAGAAGAATCCTCGGGAGCAAAAGAAACCATTGTCATCATCTGAGCATTGCTAATTTTCTCATTTTTCGGAAATTTTATATCAGCCTTCACGACTTGCAATTGTCCAGGCTTGAGCACAAAATCATTTTGTTCGAAAGCCACCCAGCTGCTTGGACCTTGGGTAACATCCACAAAAGTCAATTCATTTTCATTGCCAATCAGGATGTCTTTTTCTTCGAGGTGAACGACTTGCTCAACCGCTGTTTGATTTTTTATATTAAAAGAAAATTGAAGATCCTTTCCAGGCTCAGTTCTGAGCATGATTAAAGAGGTATCCACACTAAGGCCAGCATTGTCAGCTAAAACTTTTTCGCTGGAGAAAAAATATCCCAAGAGAACAATCAGTAGACAAAAAAATTTTAATTTTCTTTTTTCCATGAACATAGACTCATCATACCAAAATATATAATTTCAACCAAAGATTAACTTTGAATTTTTATAAATTTGCTTGCTTTTTGAACCACAGCGACCGATGGAAAGCTCAAGCCATTAGTCACAATCCTTGACCAATGTGCGTGATCTAAAAAGTAAAGGAGTGAAGTAAAAATTTCTAAGCTTGTTTCTAAAACTTTACATTAAAAATGGGTTACGAAAAACTTTTGGCAAAAGTCATCAAGCATTAGAAAGCAAAGGAGCAGCCCAAAAGCTAAATAACCCGCCTATTTTTTTGAACCACTTCCGCGCTCTCACTGGTTATGTTTGGTCTACCCTTTTTGATTATCGGGGGTTTTTCAACTCTTTCTTTTTTTTCAATTTTCTGCCTGCCACTTGAAACTCCAATGTTGAAAATTATCAAAAGAACAACAACAATAAAAAAGACTATAGCTACAATTTTCCAAGGAATAATCCAAAAGGAAGTCGCGCCATCAATAACCACACTGCCGTCCTCAGAAATTAAATTTAATTTAACGTCATATTTTCCAATATCAAAAAAGGAAGCATCCCAGGTTGGAATTTGAATGTTTTTTGTTCTTTCCGGATAAAACAACCTTGGGTCAATTTCCAAAGTGGTCACTTTTTTTCCAGCCTTATAAACTTTCGCCGAACCAGTAAGTTTGTAAGGAAAATTTCCACCATTGGCAACTTGGAGATTAAGACTAATTGGATTGTCAATAAAAACTTTTTTGGCAGGTGAGAATAATTTTAATGAACCCTGTTCATTGATAGGTTGACTACCATGAACCCCAAAAGTCAGCAACATTCCAAGTCTGGTCAAGATGCCAACTTGCGCAGGAGCATCAACCTGTTTATCCTCAATTGGTTTCCTAGTGAAAAAAACTACCCCATAATAACCCCCAGTAGGTGTTCCCAATGGAATATGCACGTTGAAATCAACTTCTTTCGACTCTCCCGCTTCAAGCTTAAAGGAATTTTTGTCAATGTTTATCCAATTAATAACATCATAGGCCTTCAAAGGATGATTCTCATTGGGCACAAAAAAATTCGTGCTGTTGTCAAAATCCTGATTGACGGAAAAATCTTGCACTTCAACTTCAACATTAATAGCTTCTTTGGCATTATTTTTCAAATAGATAACACCTCTTTCTTTATCATCCGGAGCAACAACCCAATCATGTCGCAAGGGGGAAATCTGAAAAGTTCCGTCAACCGAAGGATCATTCGTTTGAGCTTCGACTCCGTTGATCATAAAGATAAAAAACAACAACAGAGTTAACAATAAAAAAAACTTCAATCTTGCGGAAAATCCAATCATAGAATTTTTCTTTTATAAATATATTAATTCAATACAATTATAAATGATTAAACAAAAACAAACCAGCCCATAAGCGGATTTGCTTCGCCAGCCAAAACTTTCAATAATAAAGGGAATTTATACCCCAGGGGGCAAGCCCGTACCCTACGGACTCACGCAGCAAGTTGCGTAGGCAAATCACCTTTTACTGCCTCCATTGAATCGGTCCCGATACTCATCGGAACGCTCACTTCGCCAGATAACAAAAACAATCAAATTAATTCGTAGTTGCGGTATACAAAACAGTACCAGTATAGCTTCCAGCTTTTTGCGTAGTCGGCACATCAAGTTTGTATTGAATAACAACCGTTGAAGATGTGGCTGAATAAGAACCATAGTTGTAAATGCTTTGAGCAGTGACAGGGAAACCAGCAAATTTTTCTGCACTAACGTCAGTTCCCCAATAAGCCAAGGTGTTGGCGTTTGTAGTACCAGCTGTAACAACCCTAAAACCAAGACCCTTAAAGGTACCAGTCCAAGCAGCCGGAGTTCCTGCCGTTCCATCATAGGTCGCTAAAGCAGTATTAGTAATCCAGGTTGAACCGCTAACTAAGGTTTGACTGGCAGTAGCTCCAGCAGTAGTTGCATTGGCTTTCAAACTAAAACCGGCTGCTCCATTAGTTAGAGCCGAACAATTGGATGTCGCAGTCTGAGGAGTGCTAGCTATCACGGCCGGAATGGCAACATTGGCATCGCAAGTCAAAGCCATGGTTTCTGAAACAGTGGCATTGATAGTTGTAGTTTTTGTATCTGAGGTTCCTGCTGCTTTTATACTAATTATAGCCAAAGAAATTCCAGCAAACGCCACGAAGGCAATCACTAGTAAAATTCTCTTGTCTCTTGTTTGCATATTTTTGTTCTTATTTTTTTCCACTCTAATGAAGAAAAAATATTTTAAATATAACCTTAAAAAATCATTAATTTAAGTTTAGCACATCCTAGGAATGTTAACAACACTTCTTCCAAAGTTATCCACAGCTACTTTTTCTCTCCATCAAGCTCCCTGACCAAGTCTCTCATCATCAAAACTCCGCCCAAAAAAAGTGCCACAAACAAAACCTTAACAATGCTAATATAAAGCTCCATAACCGCTGCATCTATCACATTAAACATCTCTAAAATTAAACTAACAGCATAAACTAAAATAGCGCTCAAAAAAAGCTTATAAGCCAAATCTAATTTCTTTTCAACTCTCCAAACAATTCCTGCCACATAAACAATTGAAAAAAACGTGAGCACTATCCCCAACATATTCAAAACTAATATTATTTTTGATTCACTCATGACGTCACCCCCTTTCTGTGTGGAACCATTCCACGTTTAGCCAAATCATATTCGTCAACCGTAAACAGCGCTTTCTTAAAAAGATAATATTCCAACACAAACATAAAACCCAGCAGCAGCAACAAAAACAACAAAATAAGCGCTAACCAACCCACATAACTTACCAGCTGCGTATATGAAGCGGTGATGCCGCCGCCAAAATTCACTATTGGCATCTCAACAAAGATAAAACTAGTCTCACCGCTCAGCAAATTGCGATTGTCCAGCAACGAAACTCTAAGCGTATAGTTGCCATCCGGCAGACTCTCCGGAACATGAATGACTCTGGTCAGTTGATTTGCAATTATTCTTTCCGCAATTTGACTGACAAAAACCACCTCATTTTTTTTATCCAAAATTTCATACTTCAAATTGAAAATATTATCCGCCTGATTGACTAGCAGTTTATCCTTATTAATAAAAAGAATTCTTATTTGCGCATCCTGACCTCTATAAATCTTGGCGCCGCTGTTTTCAAGATTCACCGTCATACTGGCAATTTCTTCAGTTGCAGCTTGCTGGGGCTGTGTTTGAGACTGAGTAGCTTGGTCATTCATCAAATCGGTTAGGCCAGTTTGCGAAACCACCTTTGCCGGCGGCTCGGAAAAATTATCCGAGCCTTGATTGGAAGCTTGGTGATGATTGTGGTGGTTGTCGCCACTATTTTCATTAGGCGATGGAGTTGGATTGGGCGGCGACGGCGGCGACATTGGTGGCGGAGGCGGAGGAAGCTGTTCAGCAACTACTTGAAAACTATAATTTTTTGTTATGTTTCGAAGAAAATCGCCGGGATCCACAGCTGTTATTTGAAAATCATAAGCGCCGACACTGAGTTCGCTCGGGAGATAATATTCCCAATATCCGGTTTCATTGGCTTGTAAGGTTGAAACAAAAATTGGACCCGGGAGAGTTTTTATTTGAATATTAGCATTTAGTAAATTTGTGGTGCCAGTTATTTTGAAGATTTTTTTTGTAGTTGAAAGACTTTCTCCGGATAAGTATTCTTTTCCCCCAAGTGAAATCAACTCCAGTGAAGGCTGCGGGACAATAATTAAACAATCCCTAGCAGTCACAACCAACGGATCGGAAATTGAATCACCCCCGGCACCCGAGGCTGTTACAACGTAGGTATAATCAGTTCCGCCAACCACATTACTATCCACATATGACATTGTTTGAAAACCAGATGCCAATTCAGCGCCATCTCGGGTGATTGAATTAGAGGTTGCGCCGGTTGATTCGGTCCAAGCTAAATGCACCGCTGAAACATTGTTGGCACAAGTTTTTGCTGCAGTTACAATCGGCTTGCCTGGCAGCCCATCAATAAAAACACTGATGCTAGCAGCCCAGGCGTATTTGGCCCTCAAATCATTTCCCAACATGCCAAATCCCCCAAATGTTCCCAGGGTTACGTAAAACAGCAACAGAAAAATAGTGCACATTGCATGCAACTTCATCCAGAAACTCATTTTCAATTTTGTTTTTTTCTTATTTTTCATTTTTTCTCCTGAATAATTGCAAACTATTCTTATTTTTCTTAATCTCAGTAGCGTCAAACCAACAACAAAATATTTCCGTAAATCCAATTTATTTAACTTTAACCTATCAACCAAATTCTTGCCAGTGCGGCTACCCCGCATTGCAGCCAGCCTTATTCTCACATACTAGCCCAATGAAAAATTTCCTGAAAATTATTAACAATGATTTGAATTATATTTTCTTTCTTTTTGGGAGTAAGCAGCGCAAAATCACTTGAAACAGCTTCATTGCCAGCTTCATCGACAGACTTTACTTTGAAATAATATACTGCGCCCGGCTTAAAGACAGTCATAACCGCCAAATGATTTGCCACATAGGCCTCCCCAATGTGCGCCTCTTTTTCTTCACTATTTTTACCTTCCCGATACATAATGGATGTTGTAGAACCCTCATCTGTTGTCCAAGAAATGATTGACTGAACTTTGTCGTTTTGAGTTAGAGCGCTATCGGTGTGAATTTTATCAATGTTTGGCGGAGTTGTGTCTTTCCCGATTGTGAAATTCGGGCCAGTCAGCTCAGCAGAGTTTCCGCTTTCATCTTTGGCCTGAACCTTAAGGGAATATTCCGTTCCGGGAGAAAGATTTTTCAGCGCAACAGAATGAGCAAGCACCAAACTTGTTTGACCTTGCGAACCTGAATTTTTTGAATCATTGGTTGCAACATAGGCAGCCACTGCATCAGAAGGAACATTGGTTGAGAATGTCACCGTAGCGCCACTTTCAGTCACCTCGGTAACAGCCACATTTGTGATGACTGGTGGCGACTTGGGCTGGAAAGCATAATCTCCAGAAACAAAAATATTACCAACTGAATCAACACTTCTAACTCTAAAATGATAAGGCTGACCAACAACCAACTTAGTCAAACTAACTTCATGTAATTTAGCTTGGGAGCTACTTTCAACCTTATTTCCATAATTATTTGTCAGACCATATTCAACACCTGAAGTCATGCTTTGAGCCGTGGTCCAAGTAACTGTTGCCTCGCCCAAAACTTTTGAAACAATACTAATGGAATCAAGCGTCGATTGGGTAGCGGTCGTAAATGTACCTGCAGTACTTTCAACAATATTTCCACTACCATCAATAGAAACAACGCTATAATAATATCTAGTAGCCGGTATCAGCGAATCAAGAGTCACGGTGTGAGTAACATCATATTTAGCTTGATCAAAATTTACCAAATCATTTCCCACCATAAATCCGAAAGTTGATTTTGTTCCGTAGCGAACATAACTGCTGGCTTTTTTATCTGTTTTCCAAGTTATGACAACTCCTTCACCAGTGGCTTTTCCAACACTAATTCCGCTTATGATAGGCAAAATTTTGTCTACGCCTACTCCGGCTCCACTTCCAATACCAGTCCCTGTTCCAGTTCCACCTGCGGCGCCAACCTCAACAGTTGTAAATGAAAAATCATTCGAAGTTACTGGGGTACTGTCAATGTTGTCCTGACAATTTATTCTGAAATAATACTTTGTCAGGCCAACAAGCGGAAGAATTTGCATGTGATGATTTTGATTGAAACTGCTCTCACTTGTCAGTCCTCCTGGATAAGCTTGTCCGTCTAAGCGATATTCAATCACGCATTTAGCAAGTTGATCGGTGCTAAAGGTTACGCTAGCGCTGCTTGCGTCTGGAGTTGCCACCACATTATCAATAGTTTTAAGCGGGTCATGCAAATATTTTGGATCCTTGGCAGTTTTAAAACTTTTTTCACTGTTTATCGACGTAATTCCATTGGTTCCCCTGGTTGAAACTTTATATTTATAAGTAGTGTCCAAAGCCAAGTCGCTAATTACTATGCTATGCCCACTTGAAATCAAATCCATTGGGTGATAAATGCTTTTATCAAATGAATCATCTTGACTAAAGGAAACCTTGCTATCTCCAACCACGTCAGTGTCCCAAGTAATCGTAACCTGATTATAAGTTCCAGGTTGACTTACATCCGCAGCAACAGCAGCAACAACCTTGTCAATTTGGGGAGCATCTCCCAAGGAATTTGTCGTAAAACTTCCCATCGCGCCATAGGTGACATTGCCAGCACTGTCTTTTGAAACTATTTGATAAAAATAAGTAGTTGCGCTCGAAAGTCCGACAACATCAACTGCGTGATTTAAAATCAAGTTACCACTATTTCCAAAAATTTTATCATAATTTGCAGTTTCGCCTATATATAAAATTGAATCGGCATTTTCACTTGTATCCCAGCTTATGGTGGCGCCGTTATCTGTAATCTTTGAAATCAAAATATTTGAAATCAGCGGCGCAGTAGTGTCAGGTCCAACACTGGTTACAAAAGAATATGATCCGGAAACCATTTCAAATTCCGCTGAGCTACGAACTCGATAAAAATAAGTTGTCGCCGGGGAAAGTGCCAGCAAACTTATTGCATGATTTTTAACACTATTATATTTTCCAAAAACTAGCGAATTGGAAAAGTCACTTGCCGTTGAAAGCTCAACAAAAGAAGTTGCGCTTTCATTGGTTGTCCAAGAAATAGTAAAAGCATTAAAGGAATCCTGGGTTGTCAAAGGCGCTCCTTGAAGCACTGGCGGTTGTCCGGAAGAAGTTGCAAAAGTAAAACCAGCACCTGCGTTATTTACAAGCAGCACGTTATTGGAAGCATCGGCAGATTTAATCTGATAATAATAGAGCGTATCCGGAATCAGATTAACCAGCATCGCTGAATGTGACTGCGCAAGCAAAGAAGAACCTTGCTCCAGCTGAAAGTTTCCAAGCGTGGGAGAATAATCAACAAAGGAGGTTGAATCTTCATCAGTAGTCCAAGTTATGGTTGCCGAAGTTGCCGAAGTTGCCGTAACTGTCGGCCCCGCTGTCAATGTCGGCGCAACAATATCACGCGGATCAACATTGGTCGTAAATGAATAATCGTCAGAGAAAGCTTCATTATTGACTGCGTCAGTTGAATGAACTCTGAAATGATACAGTGTTTCTGGCACCAGGTCTTGCGGCAAAGAAATCGAATGACTAAAGATTGGTCCACTCACCAAATTGCTATTTCCGAAAGTTTTTCCATAGGAAGTCGTGGTTCCATATTCAACATATGAAGTTGAGGCTTCATCCGTGGTCCAATTAATGACAGCCGCATTATGGGTCTTTGAAAAAACCGAGACCGTACTGATAATCGGTGCCGTAGTATCGCCTAAGGAAGCAGTCTTAAAACTTTGCTGCCCTGAAACAGCCTCATTCCCTGCTCCATCTTTTGAATGAATCTTGAAATAATAAGTCGTATCAGGACTCAAAATGCTTGGCAAGGTTACCGTGTGAGACAAATTCAAATCATAAGATCCAAAGGAATTTCCCACCGAAAAGCCAGCACTAGTTGAATATTCAACAAACGAGGTGGCGGCCTCCCCAGTTAACCAAGCAATTGAAGCCGAAGTTGTCAGCGACGTAGAAGTTATGCCAGAGATTGTTGGTGCAGTCACATCGGTAGCAGTCGTCTTGAAGAAATATCCGTCATGCTTACCCGTCAAAGCAAAATTATCATTAACACTCACGCTGTTATCAACGCCCATTGATTTAACTCTGAAATAATAAGTTTGGTTTTGATCAAGGCCTGTGATGGTAACACTATGCCCTGAGGTTACCAGCGTGGCGCTGCCAACTTCATTTGAAAAATCGCCGGCAGTTGTTGAAAAACCAACCGTGGAATTTGATTGAATGTCGCTGTCCCAAGTTATGATAGCGCTATTTGAATTTATGGAAACATTGGGTACGCTCACATTTGAAATTATGGCTGGAGTTATATTGGCGCCACCTTCTCCGTTTGGAATGTCGCTGACAATTGCTGAAAAAGCGGAAATGTTTCCATCAGCATCCTCCAAGGTCATCTTATAATAATAAGTCACCCCATCAGTCAAACCGGAATCAAGATAATAATTGACATTTTTATCTGTGATAGAATTTACCAAACTATAACTGCTTCCATCCGTTGAACGCCAAATGTTATATTTCGCAAAACCGCCACTGCCCATTTCACCTTGAGCAGGCGCTTTCCAGGAAATCAATTCGCGATATTCTCCGATAGCCTTATTGGAAATATCATAAAAAACTGCATCACTAAGTTTAATTGGAGTTGTTTCCACTGCCTCCTTATAGTTTCCATAAGCATCTTTGATTTTCAAATGAACAAGTGCTGGGTCAGCTGCTAAGCTTGGATAATCAAAAATATTTTGAACACTTGGAAAACTTTGGTAAGTTGCATCGTGATAATCAGCAAAATTTGAAACAATCATTTGATAGGTTGAATCATCAATCGGGGAAGTCAAATGCAATTTGTTCGTCGTATGATCAATAAAGAAACCAACATTCACTGGGTCTTTCGTGTCAAAAACAAAAGCGTTTGATTTTCCATATCCAAAATTATTAGCACCTTCAGAGTCGTTAGCCACCACGCGCACCTTAAAACCATTGTTAAAGATACCAGGTTGGCTAATATCCGTTTTTGCATTCCAAGTCAATTGATAAGATTTAAAAGCAACATCTTCAACCACAATTCCTGGTCCTACACTTCCCCCAATGGTTGCAGCATTGACCCACTCTTCCGATCCAGCCAAGGTACAATTTGACTTGCAATATTGCAAGCCGATAATCACACTCAGTGGCGTCACATTCTGCGGAACACTTGAGTCAGGATCGCGAACTTGATAATTCACCGTGACAATTCCATCGCTTCCCTGTGAAGCTGAAACACTGCTAACCTCTGGCGGTGCATTAACTACATATTGGACGCCAACATCTGACAAAGTTGGTGAATTAACCCCATCGGAAATCAAAAAGGCTTGATATTGAATCCATTGGTCGCCGCTTCCATCAGTTACCAAGCTTGGCATAACTTGCCCCCCAATATTATCGGTAAAATAACTATTTGAAGTTCCATCAGTACCAACCCAAGCAGTCCAAGTGCCTGGCAAACCTCCTTGATCATGAGCTGTTCGCACTTGAAAATGCACACTGCTGCCAGCTGCTACAGTTTGTGACCATGCTATTTTTGAAAGAATGTTTGAAGCATCAGAAGTATCATAAGGGGATGAAATCAAACGCCCCGGTGAAGGAAAATAATTATAATTTAATGTTATATCATTAAAAGAAGGTGTGATATCCAAATTCGTAGTCATCATATTTACCGAATATTGATAATATCTTTTTTGACCCAAGGCAGAAATATCGCCACCACTTGAAACATTGGTCAAAGAAACCCAACTACTTTCGCCAATATTAGTTGTGTTTCCAGCTCTAATGTCAACAGTTACGGTAGTGTTGACTGGGGTTGTAATTGAATAGCTAGCCGTGGTGAAAGTTTTAATACTGCCAGAATCAATAATGGCTGAGTTGAAAATTCCACCCGAAAAATATGAAGTGTGTCCAGCATTAATTGCACCACTTGCTGGCCCCCAAACTTGCACCGGCGAAAATCTCGTTTTATTGTTGTTTTGCCCCAATTGACCTTTGTCATTCCCTCCCCAAGTCCAAACTGTGCCACCATCCGATGCAAGCGATGTAAGTGCAGTTGAATAAGAATCCCCACAAGAAATTGCTGAAATAGTTGCAGTACCAACGCCACCCCCAACTTGAACAGGAGAAATACTACTAATAGTATTTCCATTGCCCAATTGCCCATAAGCATTCCAGCCCCAGCTCCAAACCGTGCCATCATTTTTAAGGACAATAGTATGACTGTGTCCTGCTTTTACCATGCTGACATTAGATGCTCCGGCACCTGACACTGACAAAGCAATAGCTGTGGAATTTATGTTGCTAGTTCCTAGCTGTCCATAATCGTTCCAACCCCAAGCCAACAAAGAAGCATCATTCAAAAGCGCAAAGGCATGTGCATAACCAGCATTCACTTTGGCAACATTAGTTATACCTAAAAGACTTGCATCAACTATCTGCACTGGCAAAGATTTATTAGTCTTAGAAAAATCTCCATTTCCAAGCTGACCTTGATCATTGATTCCCCAGCTCCAGGCCGTGCCATCATTTAAAGATACCAAAGAGTAATAACCGCCGCCTGAAATCGAATGCACATTAGTCAAAAATTCGCTGCCCGTAGAGTCTTTAACTTGTTGTGGGTAAAGTTGAGGAGAATCAGTGCTACCGATACCCAATTGCCCTGAGCCATTTCCTCCCCAAGCCCACACATTTCCATTGCTATCAAGCGCCAGCGAATGAGTGTCTCCCAACGAAATCGCCGTAATATTTTGCAGATAATCATCTGGCATTGCCGAAGCTTTCACTTTCACTGGCAGACTTTGGTTATTTTGAGTGCCATCACCCAATTGACCATAAGCATTCCAGCCCCAGCTCCAAACCGTTCCGTCTGATTTTAAAGCCAAGGAATGATTATACCCAGCCACGATTGCTATTATACCTGACAAGCCAACCACTTGAACCGGCGTCAATCTGTTGCTGCTAGTGCCATCACCAAGTTGCCCAAGGCCATTTTTACCCCAGGCCCAAACAGTTCCATCATTTTTCAAACCTATATTATGAGCAGATCCCGAAGATATAGCTGAAAATCCGCTACTTGTTCCTTGTGCGGAATTCCAAACTTGCACCGGGATATTTCTGTCTACCGCATCGTTGACGCCAAGTTTTCCATTGAAATTTGCTCCCCAGGCCCAAACAGTTCCATCTAATTTCAGGGCCACTGAAAAACCCTCACCCCCTGAAATCATCACTGTAGCTCCGCTGCCGAAGCTTGTGACTGAAACCGGGGTTGATTTGTTTGAAACTGTTCCATCGCCAAGTTGACCATTATTATTTCCTCCCCAAGCCCACACACTACCGTCCGACTTAATAGCCAAGGAATGATTACTTCCGCCTCCGATTGATGTCACATCTGTCAAATTAAGCACTTGAACTGGAACAGACGAAGAGTTGTTTGTACCATTTCCAAGTTCACCACTAGCATTGCTTCCCCAGGCCCAAACAGTTTTATCAGCTTTGATGGCGACAGATCTGTTTTTTCCACCATTAATTGCTGTAACGTTGGAGATTCCTAATACTTGCAGCGGAACATTACTATCAGTTAAACTTCCATTTCCAAGTTGGTCTAAACTGCCATCTCCCCAAGCCCAAACATTTCCATCAGAAGTCGAAGCTAAGGTTGTCTGACTATTTGCTCCAGAAGCAATCATGGAAACTTGAGCCAAATTCAAAACCTGCACCGGCAAATTTGCACTAGTGTTTGTTGCATTTCCCAATTGACCTTTGTCATTTGCGCCCCAAGCCCAAACAGTTCCATCTTTTTTCAAGGCAACTGAGTAACCATTGCCAGCAGCAATCGCAATAACATCTGAAAGGGTTCCGACTCCATTAAAATTTTTCACTTTTGCTGGAAGCAAAATTGAATTTCCGGAACCATTTCCGAGCTGACCAGAGGAGCCATCTCCCCAAGCCCAAACCGTTCCATCCCCATCAAGAGCCAAAGAATGATTATTTCCAGCAGCCACTGCCTCAATATTTGAAAGATAATCACTGTCAGTTGAATTTCTTATTTGCACCGGAGTCAAGCGGGATGTCTGAGTAGCGTCACCCAATTGTCCGCTTTCATTTTGCCCCCAGGCCCAAACCTTGTTGTTATCGCTAATCAGCAAAGTATGTCCCAGACCTGAAGAAATTGCCGCGATTCCGCCATAACCCAAATCAACTCTGGCGCTGCTTCCGGCTCCGCGTCCTTTTGTTTGAAGGTGTTGACCTGCATTGAAGCCTCCACCGTTTGGCGTATCTTGGGCTCCTGTATCAGAAGTTTGCACCGAAGAACCAGGCGTCCAACTGAGTTCGACGTCATTGCCAGAGTTAACCGTTTTGACAAAGGAATCCTTGCTTGAATATTCGTCCCAACCTCCAACTTTTCCCGGATGCACATCCGTATTGCTTGTTTGCCCACCAGACCATTTTGTTTGCTGCCAAGCATATGTGGCTCCTTGAGCATCATGAGAGCTTTGGAAAAATGCCATTGCAACTATAATCAAAATCAGAAATGAGGAGATGGCTCTTTTTGCAAAAACTGGATTAAAATCAAACATTTTTCTGGATTTTCTGAAAAATTTCGAAACATTTTCAAGCGCAATAATTTTTTTATATTTCTTGTAAGTAAAATTTGGGACAACTATTTTCCCAGCACCATTTTCATCGCTTTTGATTTTTCTTTGAAGCTTCAACGGTCGAGACAAATCAAAAACTTTTCTTTTTTGATTTTTCAATTTTTGTATCGAAGCATACGTAAAAATCCCATCCACTCTTCTTGGATGTTGCACTATTTGATTTGAATTTTGTATTTTTTTTCTAAAAATCATTAAGCTCTGAAATTACTTTCTTGATTTATTGTCCAACAATCTTTATTCTTCTAACTTATATTTTTTACTAACCTAATTTCTAAAAAACATCTTTTTGCACATCAGCAGTTAATTCTGTGCGGTTTATTATCTAGCGAAGTGAGCGTCCCGATGTGTATCGGGACCGATTCAGTGGAAACAGCAAAAAGTATTTTGCCTACAAGGCTTGACACGTCGCTCACGAGTGACATGTCTTGCCTCATGAGCCCGCAGGGTACGGGGCTTGCCTCCGGGGGGTATTAATACCCCTTTTATTATTCTTTCGCTTCAACAACCCACCAATCAACATTGACATCTTCCTTGACTGACTGATCAACCATAATTTTGAATCCATTGTAGTTTCCGCTATTTGTATCAGCTGTTTTTTCAACCCAACTTGAGGAACCAGGATTTTTCACGAAGCTGGTGAAGATTTTTGCATTCGAAGCGACTGCTCCAGTTTTGACCTGCACGCCTTTACCATCATTAATTGGATTGCCAGTTGCGTCATCGAGGCCATCATTGTTGGCATCAACTTGAATAATGGTACATTTGTTGCTC
>Ga0194047_10000711_pt1 | contig 21505 bp, 3 predicted proteins | sample JunL225m_MetaG_2_FD_160070 | JGI IMG/M metagenome (GOLD analysis project Ga0194047, IMG submission 160070) | Anoxic zone freshwater microbial communities from boreal shield lake in IISD Experimental Lakes Area, Ontario, Canada - Jun2016-L221-5m | ecosystem: Environmental > Aquatic > Freshwater >... | reverse complement strand
AAGTAAAACGGAGTTAATAATTTATAAGCAAAACAATGTAGTAAAAAGCATTGTTAACCAAAAAATATTTAGTAAAAATCCAATCTCCGCTTTTTCATTTAGTATTACAGAGGAAAAAGTAAAAGTTTTAGAAGCAATTGAAAAAAATACCGTAAAACTTTATCCAACATTTGCAAAAATAAAAAGAGGAATTGAACTTGGACAAACATCAATGGTTACAAGATGTCATAATTGTAGAACTTGGAATGAAGCGGGAGAAAAATATTACAACGAAAAAAATAAAAAGAAATGTAAATCTTGTGGTTATAAATTAACTTATGATAAAGTAACTTGTATCAGTAGTAAAACCAAAACTCAAAAACATTCCTTACCTTGTCTTTCAGGCAAAGAAATAGATTATTACCAAATTAAAGATGGTTACTATATCCTTAATGAACTTAATGGCTTTGATTATAAAGAGGAAATGGCTAAAGGAGATAGAATTTACATTAAGAGAATTGCAACACATCCAATTGGAGTTTTCTTAAACAGCAAAAAAAAGCACCTTGCCTTTAATACAGTTTATTCTCTTTTTAATTGCAAATACGACCCAAGATTTCTTTTAGCAATTCTCAATTCCCGACTAATGAGATTTTATTATGATAATATTTATAATTTAGGAATGAATCTCACAACTCAAGTAACAATAGAGTATTTGAAAGAATTGCCAATAGTTGAAATCAATTTAAAAAACAAAAAAGAAAAAGAAGAATACGAAAGCGTTATCAAGAGCGTTGATGAAATACAAACTTTGACAATTCATAAGCAACGTAATGAAATAAATATTAAAGCCACACAAAAAGCCATAGATAAAATAGTTTATAAACTATATGGCATCACACCACAAGAGCAAAAAATAATTGAAGAGGAATAAATAATAACAAAAAAAATCCTGCCCTTATTCAGAGCAGGATTTTCGTTTTATTAAAGCTAAGCCTAATTATTATTCGGCTATCACCAGTTTTCCGGCCGAAACCACATTACCATCGTTAGTCAATTGGTAGAAATACACCCCATTGTTTAGGTCGTTTCGCGCAATCTTCAATTCATGGTGGTTGATGTTTTCCAAAGCCATCACTTTGTTACCAATCATATCGTACACCGCAAGGCTAGTGTTGCGAAGCACCATTCCATCACCTATCTTCATGGTAGTCGATTCGGTAAACGGATTAGGATAAATCTCCACACTCATATCGTTGCTAGCATTAGCCACCCCAATACACATATCCACTTGCACCGGTGCAGTAGCTATTCCCGAACAGTTGTTGGCATCGTTGTAAGCATACGTAATCAAGAAGGTACCAATACCAGCAGTACTAGGTGTAAACACCGAGCCACTAACTCCAGTACCTGAGTAGAAACCACCAGCAGGGCTACCTCCTGTAAGCGTTATAGGTGCAGCATAGATACAAACCAAACCAAGCGAACTTAAGGTAACGTTAGGCATTGGGTTCACAGTAACCGCTAGGTTAGAAGCAGCCGAAGCACCACATCCATTGTTAGCAGTCACCATGATGGTTCCACTAGTGGTAGTGGTCGTAGCTGTCATCATGTTGGTAGTAGAAGTTCCAGTCCAAGCACCCGGCAATGTCCAAGTATACGAGCTTGCACTTGCATCGTTCACCACCGAATATAAGTTAGTAGAACCATCGCAAACGGAGTTCATTCCCGAAATAGCCGAAGGCATAGCCGGAGGATAATTCACATTCACGGTCATTACATCGGTAGAAGCACAATTGCCATTGGCTACTGTCACCGTGTAGTTGGTAGTAGTAGTAGGCGATGCAATAGGGCTAGCAATACTTGCCGAACTTAAACCAGTAGTTGGCAACCAGCTATAACTAGCGCCACCCGTAGCGTTGAGCAGCGTTCCGTTGCCCGAACAGATGGTTGCATCGTTTCCTGCATTGGCAGTAGGTATGGTGTTTACACTTACGGTTACCATATCGGTTGATGAGCACAATGCACTCGATACAGTTACGGTATATGTTGTAGCCACAACTGGACTAGCAATAGGGTTAGCAATATTGGCATTGCTCAAACCTGTAGCAGGCAACCAAGCATAACTTATTCCACCGCTTGCATTCATCATCACCGAACCACCAGTACAAATAGAAGTATCGACACCTGCATTAGCAATAGGCAATGGAGCAACTGTTACCACCACCGAATCGACAGTGGTACCACAAGTGCTAGTGGTGGTTACTACATAAGTAGTGGTATTAGTAGGTGAGGCCACAGGGTTTCCAATATTCGGATTGCTCAATCCAGTAGTTGGTAACCAAACATAACTGCTTCCACCCACCGCATTGAGCGTAGTAGAGCTTCCCGCACAGATGGTTACATCGTTTCCAGCGTTAGCAATATTTACAGTCACATTCATGGTATCGTTGCTCGAGCAAGTACCAGTGGTAACTGTTAATATGTACGAAGTATTTACGATAGGCGTAGCCACAGGGTTAGCAATGTTAGTAGAGCTTAAGCCAGTAGCAGGCGACCACGAATAGGTAGTTCCTCCAGAACCATTCAAGATGGTGTTATTGCCCAAACAAATGGTTATATCGCTTCCTGCATTAGCAACAGGAGTAGGGTTTACATTCACCACTACGGCATCGGTAGAAGAACAAGCACCATTCGAAACGGTTACTGTATACGTTACCGTTACGTTAGGATTAGCAATTGGGTTAGCAATAGAAGCATCGCTCAAGGCAAAGCTCGGTGACCAAGAATAAATACTGCCTCCACTTGCATTCAATGGTGTAGTTGTTCCCGAACAGATGGTTACATCGTTTCCAGCATTAGCCACAGGAACAGGTAATACATTCACCACCACCGCATCGAGTGAGCTACAACCTCCGGTAGTTACCGTAACCACATAAGTGGTTGTGCTTGTAGGGTTAGCTACAGGGTTTGCAATGGTAGTGTTTGATAAACCGGTACTAGGGCTCCATGAGTAAGTAGTTCCTCCCGAAGCACTCAAATTGGTAGAACCACCCGTACAAATGTCTACATCGCTACCAGCATTGGCAACAGGTGTAGGGTTCACTGTAATGGTTACTATATCTGTAGTTGCACATGTTCCGTTTGATGCACTAACTGTATAGGTAGTGGTTGAACTAGGATTAGCCACAGGGTTTGCAATGGTAGGATTTGATAATCCTGTAATTGGTAACCACGAATAAGTAGTACCACCCGTAGCACTTAAGTTAGTAGTATTGCCCGAACAGATGGTTGCGTCTAATCCAGCATCAGCCACAGGTGGCGATACAATGGTTACTACTACCACATCGGTTGCCGAACAAGAACCTGTGGTTACGGTAACGGTATAACTAGTAGTTGAACTAGGATTCGCAACAGGGTTTGCAACAGCAGCATTGCTCAAACCTGTAGCAGGACTCCATAAATAAGAAGTTCCGCCAGAGGCAAGTAAGTTGGTACTTGCTCCAGTACAAATGGATACATCACTTCCTGCATTTGCAACAGGAGTTGGATTAACAGTAACGATTACTACATCGGTTGACGAACAAGAACCTGTAGTTGCGGTGACTGTATAGTTAGTGGTTGAAGAAGGATTAGCCACAGGGCTTGCAATACTTGCACTGCTCAATCCTGTTGTAGGCAACCAGCTATAGGTTGTTCCTCCTGAAGCACCAAGGTTAGTAGAAGTGCCTGAACAGATAGCAACATCGCTACCAGCATTAGCCACAGGTGTTGTATTTACAGTTACTACCACCGCATCGGTAGAAGTACAAGTTCCGTTTGCTACAGTTACTGTATATGTTGTTGTAGATGCAGGGTTAGCCACAGGGTTAGCAATAGCCGCATTGCTCAATCCTGTACTAGGGCTCCATGAATATGTTGTACCTCCACTTGCACCCAATGTTGTTGAACTTCCTGAGCAGAAGCTTACATCAGCTCCAGCATTTGCTACCGGAGTAGGGGTTACGGTAACCACTACAGCATCGGTAGAAGAACAAGTTCCATTTGATGCAGTAACCGTATACGTTATAGTTGTACTTGGTGAAGCCACCGGATTCGCAATGTTTGTTGCACTTAATCCAGTTGCAGGTAACCATGTGTATGTAGTACCTCCCGAAGCGGATAAGTTTGTACTTGTTCCTGAACAGATAGCGGCATCAGCTCCAGCATTTGCAGTAGGAGAAGGGTTTACGGTAACCACTACCACATCGGTAGAAGTACATGAACCATTTGCTACGGTAACTGTGTAAGATGTTGTTGAACTTGGATTTGCAATCGGATTGGCAATGTTCGCATTACTTAAACCAGTAGCAGGCGACCATGAATAAGTGGTTCCTCCTGAAGCAGTCAATTGAGTTGAATTGCCCGAACAGATGGTCACATCATTTCCTGCATTAGCGACAGGTTGAGCAACCACCGTAACTACTACTACATCGGTAGAAGTACAAGAACCCGTTGTTCCAGTAACAGTGTATGAAGTAGTTGTTGTAGGACTGGCCACTGGATTCGCGATAGTAGTTGCGCTTAATCCTGTAGCAGGACTCCAAGAATAAGAAGCCGAACCTGAAGCATTCAACGTGGTGCTATTTCCTGAACAAATACTAGCATCAGTACCCGCATTGGTGGCACTGCCTCCAACGGTAACGGTTACATAATCAACAGCAGAACAAGTACCACTAACAGCAGTTAAGGTATAAGTGGTAGTTGTAGTAGGATTAGCAACAGGGTTCAAAATAGAAGTTGAACTCAAACCTGTTGAAGGAGACCAAGCATAAGTGGTTGGAGCTGTAGCGATGGTCCAAATAAATGTTGTACCAGCAGCAGGTATCGTTGTAGGTGTAGTACTGCTGATGTAACAGTTGTCAGTGTTTAATGTAGCAGCTGTAGAGTTTACCCAAGCACCGGTGGTAGAAATAATCTTACGGTTATTTACATTTGTTGCAAAAGTACCATCCACTCCTCTAAGTCCGATTTCAGGATAAAGAGCGCTTGATGCCAATGATATTGGAGCATTGTAAACAGTCTTGATTTGGAATGTAGAAGTGTTTAATCGTATTTGGAATCCGAAACGTTCGGTTGTACCTCCAGATAAATAACGACCAACATCTTGCCATTGAACAATAAATTCATTTCCTACTTGTTGATATCTGATTTCAGGAACACCTCCACCTAATGTCGATTTATTTAAATCAAGACCGAATGCAGAAACACCACCTTGAAATAAATCCCCACCTGATATAGGTGTATAAGTTGTGGAGATAGGAACTGTTGTTCCAAAAGCAATAAATCCATTGGTCGACACATAAATATTCGTGTAATTGTTGCCATTGAAAGTAAAAGAAGGAATGGGAACCGAAGGCGAAATTTGATCATCCATGGAGGCACTTGAAGCGTTATATAATACAGTTCCTCCTGTTATTGGAGTATAAGTTCCTACGTTTTGTGTGAAATTATAGCTTGTATGAATGTTTACAAAAGACCCAGAACCTCCACCAGTTACAGTTCCATTCAAGGTTGTACTACTACCAGTACAAATGGTTGCATCATTTCCAGCGTTTGCTGCAAGTGTTCCTGTAGTTACAGTTACAGTAGCAGTAGAAGAACATGTACCGTTGCCAACCGTTACCGTATAAGTAATGGTGTAAGGAGGTGTACAAGTTGTAGTAGCCGAATTAGGACTAGTTAATCCTGTCGTAGGACTCCAAGAATAAGTTGTTCCTCCACTAGCACCCAATGTTGTGGTTGCACCGCAAGCAATGCTTACATTTGAACCAGCATTTGCAGTTGGCGAAGCGTTAACAGTGATTGTTACTGTCGAAGTGGAAGTACAAATACCATTTGATCCACTTACTGTATAAGTTGTAGTAGTGGTAGGTGAAGCCACCGGATTCGCAATGTTTGTTGCACTTAATCCTGTCGTAGGCAACCATGAATAAGTAGTTGCTCCCGTAGCTCCTAATGTAGTGCTAGTTCCTGAACATATAGTAACCGGAGAACCTGCACTCACTGTAAGTGCTGGATTAACAGTTACTGTTACGCTTGCCGTTGCAGAACAAGTTCCATGAGAAACAGTCAACGTATAAGTTGTTGTTGAGGTCGGATTCGCCAATGGACTAGCTATAGCAGCATTGCTTAATCCAGTGGTAGGTGACCACGAATAAGTAACACCTGTTCCATTAGTGGTGCCCGATAATGTTGTTGTGTTGCCACTGCAAATGGTTACGTTGCTACCAGCATTTGCCGTTAATGCATTTACAGTAACTACTACACTAGCTGTGCTTGAGCAATTTCCATTACTAACAGTTACTGTGTAGGTGGTAGTTGTTGTTGGCGAAGCAACAGGATTTGAAATCGAAGCATTGCTTAAACCTGTAGAAGGACTCCAAGAATAAGTAGTTCCTCCTGATGCTCCTAATGTGGTGCTTCCTCCGCAAACAATGTTAACATTAGAGCCGGCACTTGCTACCGGAATAGTATTGACGGTAACTACAACCGCGTCAGTTGTTGAACAAGTTCCATTGGAAACGGAAACAGTATAGGTAGTGGTTGAAGTAGGACTAGCAATTGGATTGGCAATATTTGTTGCACTTAATCCTGTTGCAGGCAACCATGAATAAGTTCCGCCTCCACTAGCTGATAATTGGGTACTACCCCCCGTACAATAAGAAACATCACTTCCTGCATTAGCAATAGGTGAAGGGGTTGTTGTGATTGTAACTGAGGCTGTTGATGAACATCCTAACGAGGTTCCTGTAACAGTGTAAGTTGTAGTTGAACTTACCGTAGCACTAGGATTTGCAATTGATGGGTTACTCAATCCTGCGCTAGGTGACCAGCTGTAAGTGGTAGCTCCTGTAGCGGAGATAGGTGTACTAGTTCCTGCACAAATGGTTGTACTTCCTGTTGCAACGGTTGTAGGTATAGAATTAACAGTAACCGTGTACACAGCAGTATTGCTACAGTTGTTAGTGGTGCCGGTAACAGTATAAGTTGTAGTTGCTGCAGGTGTAGCCACAGGGTTTGCTATTGTTGCATCACTCAAGCTTGCCGTTGGTAGCCATGTGTAAGCTGTAGCACCATTTGCAGTAATCGTAGTGTTACCACCAGTACAAATTGAATTTGTTCCTGTTACACTGACGCTTGGAGTTTGATTTACAGTTATTGTTACCACTCCTGTGTTCGGACAACCCGAGGCTGTTCCTGTCACTGTATAGGTAGTTGTAATGGCTGGACTCGCAGTTGGACTTGCGCTAGTGCTCGAACTTAATCCTGTGGTTGGAGACCAACTATAGGTAGTGGCTCCAGTTGCAGAAATCGGTGTTGATGTACCCGAACATATTGTTGCATCACCAGTAGTTATTATGGTTGGTGAAGGATTTACTGTAATTGCCAATGTTCTTGCTGTACTCGAACCACATGCATTATCAGCAGTAACCGAAATGGTTCCACTAGTGGAGCCTGCAGTAGCTGCAATACTATTGGTGGTGCTGCTACCCGACCACCCACTTGGTAATGTCCATGTGTATCCTGTTGCGCCTGATACGGCAGTGATAGAATAAGTAGTAGTGTTCGCAGCGCAAATGGTTGTTAATCCACTAATAGCATTTGGTTGACTTGGTGCAGGTGTAACAGTTACACTGTAAGTGCGTGCGGTACTATTTCCACAAGCGTTTACAGCAACTACCGAAATGTTTCCACTTGTGGTATTGGATGTTGCACTAATTGAAGTGGAAGTAGAAGTTCCTGACCATCCACTCGGTAATGACCAAGTGTATGAAGTAGCTGTAGTGACAGGATTTATTGAATACACATTCGTGGAATTGAAACAAATTGGTGTACTTCCAGAAATGACTGCTGGTTGAGGTGGTACCGTATTTGCGGTTACAGCGAATGTTTGAGAAGGACTAGCTCCACAAGAGTTGTTTGCAACCACAGTGATGTTACCAGAGTTTGTATTTGCTACAGCTGTTATCGAAGTTGTAGTGGAAGTTCCAGACCATCCACTTGGTAATGTCCATGTGTACGAAGTAGCTCCACTCACTCCAGATATTGAATATGTATTTGATGTTCCATTACACACCACATTATTTCCGGAAATTGCTCCAGGTTGCGCGGTAATCGAATTCACATTAATAGTTGCACTTTGTGCACTGCTCACTCCACATGAGTTGACAGCAGAAACAAGTATAGTGCCTCCTGAAACGCCCACCGTATCGGTGATGGTATTTGTAGAAGAGGTGCCTATCCATCCTAATGGTGAAATCCAATTGTAAGATGTAGCACCACTAACAGCCGTTACACTGTATGTCGCAACAGCTCCAGAGCAAACGGTTGTGCTTCCAGATATTGTACCGGGTTGTGTTGGTGCGTTGGTAACTGTAACACTGAATGTTCGTGCAGTAGAGGCTCCGCAATTATTGTTTGCAATTACGGTAATGTTTCCACTTGTAGTATTTGCCTGAGCTGTAATGCTAGTTGTGCTTGAAGCTCCGCTCCATCCACTAGGTAGTGTCCATGAATATGAACTTGCAGTACCAACGGCAGTAATTGAATAGGTGTTGGTTGTTCCAGCACAGATAGGTGTCGTACCTGTAATCGTTCCTGGTTGTGTAGGAACTGTATTGACAGTTACTGCAAGCAATTGAGAAGGGCTACTACCACATGAGTTGTTAGCTGTAACAGTAATGTTTCCGCTTGTTGTACTAGAAGTAGCATTGATAGAGTTAGTGGCAGAAGTGCCTGTCCAACCTGTAGGTAAAGTCCATGTGTAAGTTGAAGCACCACTCACAGCAGCTACTTGATAGGTATTAGTCGTACTACTACAAATTGGTGTACTTCCTGAGATTGCTAATGGTTGTGTAGGAACTAAATTTACATTCACCGAAATACTCTGAGTGGTACTGCTTCCACACGTGTTGTTAGCGGTTACTGTAATATACCCACCAGCAGTATTTGCAACTGTAGAAATACTTGTGCTAGTAGAGCTTCCTGTCCAACCGACTGGTAATGTCCAAGTGTAAGATGTTGCACCAACCACAGGGTTTATACTATAGTTGTTGGAAGTGTTAGAACAGATGGATGTATTTCCATTGATACCCAACGGAGCTGTCGGAGCTGTATTCACAGTCATCGTAATGTTTGATGAGGTAGCAGTAGCCGAAGTATAACAAAGTGCATTTGTGGTCATCACACATGCAATGATGTCACCGTTGCCTAATGTTGTACTTGTGTAAGTTGAACTATTAGTTCCAACTGGGCTACCGTTTAACTTCCATTGATAAGAAGGTGTGGTGCCTCCATTGGTAGGAGTAGCGGTGAATGTTACCGAACTACCTGCACAAATGGTTGACGATGGAGAAGCAGCTATTGAAACTGCAGGAGTTACAATATTTGAAACACTCATCGTTATCGCATTAGATGTAGTAGGGTTGGATGAAACACAAGCATAACTAGAAGTCATTAAACAAGTAACAATTTGGCCATTTGTTAATGAAGAAGTGGTATATGTTGGACTATTTGTTCCAACGTTCGAACCATTCACTTTCCATTGGTAAGTTGGGTTGTAACCTCCATTGGTAGGTGTTGCCGTAAAGGTTACTGTGGCACTTGCACAAATAATATTTGATGGGGAAGCTGAAATTGCAACAGAAGCAGCGGGGTTTCCTGAAACAACATTAACAGTAACAACATCAGAGTAAGTACAACTTCCATTCGTTGATGTAACCGTATAAGTCACAGGTGAAGAGATAGTAGCAATAGGATTTGAAATAGTTGTTGAACTTAAGCCTGTTGCAGGAGTCCAAGTATAATTCACACCTCCCGAAGAATTCAATTGCAAAGGAACATTTGAACATATTGTTGTATCGTTTGTCGCAATAATACTACCTGTGTTGATAGTAATGGCAGCATCACTTAAATCCAATGTTGTAGGTGTAACTGTTGATTTTACTCGAATGAGCGCATTACTGCTATTTAGTCCATTAGGAACAATCCAAGTGTAACTTCCGCTTGTTGTTGCGTAAGCTGTAACTATATTGGTAAATGTAGTACCTCCATTTAAGGAATAAGCTATGTCATAAGATCCAGTAACAGGAGAATCAGACCAAGTGATATTATAGCTTTGACATCCTGTGAGTGTTTGTCCTCCGTTGGGTGTTAATAAAGTAATAGGAGGCGCGCTAGCGCTAATCGTAAATGCTACATCCGAAGTGTCATTTTTACAACTTGCAGTATTATCTCTCACCCATACTTTACAGTTTGTTGAAGGTGTGTTCGGCACCGTCCAAGTATATTGATTTGTTGCCGTGTTATAAGCCGTTACGATGTTGGTAAACGAAGCTCCTCCATTAGTAGAATAGAAAATGTCATAAACATTGGAAATACCATCCGATGACCAAGTAATGTTATAGTTTGTTCCAACCTGTAAAATACCACCGTAGTTAGGTTGAATGATTGTAACCGGTTTCACTATGGTAAATACAGCATCACTAAGGTCATAATAAGAAGGTACAGTATTAGGAATTACTTTCACTAAAGTTTGAGTACTTCCTGTGTTAGGTAAAGTCCAAGTAATTGTAGCTGGGCTAACCGATGTTGTGTAACTTGAATTGATAGTAATCCAACTTGTTCCATTATTGATGGAATACTGAATCGCAAAATTGGTGTATGTAGGAGAATGTTCAAAAGTGATAGAGGTAACCGTGCAACCACCTAAACTTTCCCCTCCATTGGGAGTAACGATTCTAACAGCAGGCTTGATAGTAAACACCGCGTCCGATTGATCTTTTACATTCACATCAAGGTAATTTGCAACCCTCACTAAGCAGTTTGTTGAGTTGGCATTCGGAACAGTCCATGTGTAGTATCCATTGTTAGTTTGATTTGTGGCAATAGTAGTCCATGAAACTCCATTATCTAAGGAATAATAAAGGTTGACTGTAGAATATAGTGTTGCTGTATTCCAAGTAATACCATAACTAGCACCTGTATACAAGGTTTCTCCACCATTCGGTGTAAGCAATATTGGTGTGGCTGGTGTAATTGTGAAAACGGCATCGCTTTGATCACCACGACAATTTGCTAAGTAATCAATAACTCTTACTAAACATGTTGTTGAAGCAACATTTGGAACAGACCATGAGTAGGTGTTGCCTGAATAATTAGTGGTAAGAGTGGTCCAACTGGTACCTCCGTTTGTTGAATAATAAATATTGTATAAACCTGATGCATATATGGAATTGGTCCATGTGATATTATAATTACTTAAGCCTTGAATGCTTTGTCCACCATTGGGAGAAGTAACAGTAATGTCGGTGCTAGGTAAAATAGTGAACACATTGTTACTTGCATCAAAGATATTAGTAAAATTACTGGAGACTACTTTTATTTTTGCTTGAATACTGTTAAGATTATTTGGCAAAGTCCATGCGTAAGTTTGGCTTGAGTTTCCATTATCATAAAGAGTTGTAACAATTGCAGTATATGTAACTCCATTATCCAATGAATAATATAAGTCATAAGCTGTGTTGCAAGGAGACACAGACTTGGTCCAAGTGATATTATAAGTATTACATCCAGCCCAAGTTTCGCTTCCATTAGGTGCTGTCACCGTGATATTTTGATTTGGAGTAATTGAGAAATTGGCGTTGCTCACATCAAAATAAGTACTAGGGTATGAAGCTGATTCAACTCTAATCAAACCTTGAGTTGTTGTTAAGTTGTTTGGTACATACCAAGTGTACGACTGAGATACCAATCCGTTTGTAGCAACATTGCTTGCAATTAATGTATAGTTAGTTCCATTATTCAATGAATAATAAATATTCCAATTTCCAACACAATTCGACTTGTTCCAATTAATATTGATATTGGTACATCCAACCAAATTTTCTCCACCATTAGGAGATGTTACACTTACAGAAGGAGGAATTGCTAATAAGGCATCACTCACATCGTATAAGGATAAATCAGCCGTATTACTAGCTTTCACCAAAATATTTGATGATACGGTATTCGGCACTGTCCAACTGTATGATCCAGTGTTAGAGGTGCTTGCAATTATTAAAAACCAGGTAGCACCAGCGTTTGTCGAATATTCTAGTTTTACAGGGGAGTAGAACGAACTTACATTCCAAGTAATATTGTATGAACAAGCAATTTGTAATGACTCACCACCATTCGGTAATAGCAATATAGGTTGTGGAGGAGTTATCGTGAACACAGCATCACTTTGATCTATTTTACATGAATTCAAATAATCATAAACACGGACTAAGCAAGTTGAACTTGCACCTGTTGGTACTGTCCAATTGTAGGAGTTACCTGTAATGTTCGAAATGATGTTTGTCCAGCTAGATCCGCCATTGATTGAGTATTGCAAAGTATACTGGCCGGATGCGGTTGGTAAGTTGGTCCAAGTAATGGCATAAGTAGAAAGAGCAGCGATAGTTTGACCACCATTAGGGGATGTGACCGTAATATCATTGCTAGGAGAAATATTGAATACACTATTGCTTACATCCGAATAAGCAGTACTGTAATATGATTCAACCTTAATCAACGCTTGAGTTGTTGTGATGGAATTAGGTACAGTCCAAGCATAACTTTGATTTGCAGAACCATTATCACTTAAGGCATTTGCAATGTAAATCCAATTTGCTCCGTTGTCAACCGAATAGAAAATGTTCCAATACGCGGTCACACAAGTTGATTTGTTCCAAGTAATGTTATAAGTACTGCAACCATACCAATTTTCATTTCCGTTAGGTGCTGTTACTGTAACTGGAGTAACGATAGTAAAGACAACATCACTCACATCATAAATAGCTGTATTGGCATAGTTAGCAACTTTAACCAAACAATTGGTTGAAGGGAAATTAGGAATGGTCCAAGTATAGTATCCGTTATTAGCTTGATTGGTTGCAATGCTAGTGTATGTGGTTCCATTATCTATAGAATAAGAAAGGTTGACAGTTGAATAGAAAGTAGAGGTATTCCACTGAATACCTGTGGTACAACCAACGTTATAGGATGTCCCTCCATTAGGTGTCAATACAATTGGTGTGGCTGCAGAGATGGTAAATACAGCATTGCTTACGTCAAATTTGCAAGAAGTAAGGTAATCGATTACTTTTATCAAACAAGTGGTTGATGGAATGTTTGGTACTGTCCAAGAGTAAGAATTACCCGGAATATTGGATACTATAGAAGTCCAAGTTGTGCCATTATCAGTTGAATACATAAGTGAATACAAACCAGAAGCTCCTGCCAAATTACTCCAAGTAATAGTATGAGAACTCAAGCCTTGCCATGTTTCTCCTCCATTAGGTGCTGTTATTGTTACATCTGCGGAAGGATTAATGGTAAATGCTGCATTGCTGACATCAAAAACATTGGTCCAATCGTAAGAAACAACTTTTATGTACGCATGTGTGGATGACAAGGTGTTCGGTACGTTCCAAGCATAAGTTTGAGAAGCACTGCCATTGTCGGCAACAGTGGTGATTAATGTATATGTTACTCCATTATCAATTGAGTAATAAATATAGTAATTTGAATTGCATGGAGATGTTGATTTGGTCCATGAAATATAAAAAGGAGAACATCCAGTCGCAACTTCTCCTCCATTAGGTGAAGTTACAGTAATGTTTTGATTTGGGTTGATGGTGAACAAAGCATTGCTTACATCAAAATACGTAGTCGGGTTGTAATACGATTCTATTCTAATGAGTGCCGTGGTCGAATTTAAATTGTTAGGTACTGTCCAAGCGTAGGATTGAGAATTTGCTCCTGAATTGGTCAAAGCATAAGCGATGGAAACCCAAGTGGTGCCATTGTCAACGGAATAATAGATGTTCCAATAAGTGGCTACACAACTCGATTTGTTCCAAGTGATGTTCACACTTGAGCAACCTGAAAGTGTTTCACCTCCGTTAGGAGAGGTAATGGTGATAGCGGGAGCTATGGTGAAGATAGCATCACTCACATCATATAATGTTAAATCGGAAGTGTTGCTAGCTCTGACTAAACAGTTGGTTGAAACCGTGTTTGGTATTGTCCAAGAATAGGAACCATTATTGGTAGTGCTTGAAATAATGGTAACCCAGGTGGAACCACTATTGGTGGAGTATTCAAGTTTTACTGGCGAGATAAATGTGCTTGCTGTCCAAGATATGGTGTAACTACATCCTATCCAAAGCGTTTCGCCTCCATTAGGTGTTAATAATACAGGGCCTGAAGGGGTAACGGTGAATGTGGCATCACTTTGGTCAATTCTGCACGAGTTGTTGTAATCATAAACACGTATCAAACATTGCGAACTTGAAGTGTTGGGTACTGTCCAAGTATAAGAGTTACCCGTAATATTGTTTGCAACAGTATTCCATGAGGATCCATTATTGCTCGAAAATTGAATGCTATAGGTACCTGAAGCAGAGGCAGTGTTGGTCCAGGTAATATTGTAAGAGCTTTGCGAAGCTAATGTTTGTCCTCCATTTGGTGCGGTGACAGTGATGTCATTACTAGAGGCAATGGTGAAAGCTGTGTTACTTTGATCGACATAAGAAGTAGGATAATAATAACTCTCAACTTTCACTAAAACTTGAGAAGAATTAATGCCATTTGGTACCTGCCAACCATACGATTGTGAAGCCGAACCGTTATCATAAACAGCTGTAACTATTGCATTCCATGTACTTCCGTTGTTAGTAGAATACCAAATGTTCCAATATCCGCCAAGACATGCCGATTTGTTCCATGTAATGTTATAACTCGTACAACCTACCCATGATTCCCCACCATTGGGTGCTGTAACAGTTACTGGCTGTGAAATGGTGAAAACAGCACTACTCACATCATACGATGTAAGGTCAGACGAGTTGGCAACTTTCACTAAACATTGAGTTGAAGGGAAGTTGGGCACAGTCCATGCATAACTACCACTGTTAGTGAGTCCTGTAGCTATCGCGGTGTAAGTACTTCCATTATTGGTTGAATAATAGAGGTTAACGGTAGAGTATAAGGTTGAGGTGTTCCAGTAAATGTAGGCTGTACATCCTACACTATAGGTTTCACCTCCATTAGGTGTGGTAATAATAGGAGTGGCGGCCGAAATGGTAAAGTTGGCATTGCTCACATCAAATTTACAATTGTTTAAATAATCGAGTACTTTTATCAAACAGGTAGATGATGGAGAGTTAGGAACAGATGCCCAAACCCATGAGTTGCCTGTGTAATTGGTCACCAAGGTATTCCAGTTAGTGCCTCCGTTGGTGGAATATTGTATGGTATACAATCCTGAGGCTCCTGCCAAATTGGTCCATGTGATGGTATGAGACGAGAGTCCCTGCCACGTTTCACCTCCATTGGGAGCAGTTACTGTTATATCGTTAGAAGGGTTGATGGTGAAAGCCGCATTACTCACATCGTTTATATTGGTCCAGTTGCCCGACTCCACTTTAATGAGCGCTTGGGTGGTAGTTACACCGTTTGGCACGGTCCAAGAGTAAGATTGAAAGTTGGTTCCATTGTCAGAAACATTGGTGATATAAGTATAAGTAGTACCATTATCGGTAGAATAATAAAGGTTATAACTAGTATTGCATGGAGAAACAAGTTTTGTCCATGTGATGGCTAAAGTAGCGCAACCTAACACGGATTCGCCACCGTTGGGTGCCGTAACCACAATGTTATTACTTGGTGCAATGGTGAAAGTTGAGTTACTAACATCAAAATAAGTTCCCGGATTGTAATACGATTCTACACGTATTAGACCCAATGAAGTGGTGAGGTTATTGGGTACATACCAACTATACGATTGAGAAGTGGAACCATTGTCGCTGAGTGCATACGCAATATTAACCCAAGTGCTGCCATTGTTGATAGAATAATAAACATTCCAATAAGTAGAAAGACAGTTGGATTTGGCCCAAGTGATTGAATAGTTGCTACATCCAGTAAGTGTTTCACCTCCATTTGGCGAAGTAACAAGAACTGGAGGAGCGATGATGAAAACGGCATTGCTCACATCATAAATCGTAAGGTCGGAAGTATTGCTTGCGCGAATCAAACAGTTGATGGAAAGTGCATTGGGTACATACCACGAGTAGCTACCTGTATTGCTTGTACTTGAAGTAATGATATTCCAAGAGCCTCCATTATTGGTCGAATATTCTAACTTTACAGCTGAAAAGAAAGTAGAAGCATTCCAAGTAATGTTGTAATAACAACTCACTTGCACCGTTTCGCCACCGTTGGGAGCGGTGAGGACAGGGGTAGCGGCCACTATCGTGAAATTATTGTTGCTCGCATCCACCATGCAGTTAGTAGTATAATCCATTACTCTTACTTGGCATTGTACCGAAGGGTTGTTAGGTACCGTCCAACTATAAGTGCCGGTGGCCGAAGCATAATTGTTGATGATGCTAATCCAAGAAATACCACCATCAACTGAATAATATAAATTATAAGTGTTCGAAGTTCCTTGAACATTCCAAGTGATGTTTTGAGTGGTGAGAGCTGTCCACGTTTCGCCACCATTTGGAGCGGTTACGGTAATTGGTATATTTACAGTGAAATAGCTATTGCTCACATCCGTTGTTGGCGCATTTTGCGCATCGGTAACGCGAACCAACGCATTACTAGTTTGGATGTTTGGCACTGTCCACACAAATTGCCCATTAGTAACGTTGAAATTACTGGCTATTGACGACCATGTGGAACCGCCATTGGCCGAATAGTCGATGTTCCAATAGTTGCTCGGACTACCGGTTTGTGTCCACGTGATGGTGTACGTTTGACATACATAAAGCGTGTTTCCTCCGTTAGGAGCCGTAACTGTTACGGTTTGAGCTGATAAACTGTTTATGCCTAAAACAGTAAAAAGTACAACAGATAGTAATCGTAAAAATCTCATGAGATGATTGGTTAAAGTTTGTTTATTAATTATTTGTTTTTAGAGAGGCACAATATTACGACTTTTTTGTGAATGCTAACACTCGTTTGTTGATAAAATTGACATGATTGATGTCAGGCGAATTGCTTCATTGTACTTGCTTGTTGGTTAGCAATTAGCAGCGGAAACTTGATGTTGAAATTTAAAGTTAAATTTTGACATCTAAATTAAGAATTCTATATTAATAATGAACGAATTTTAAGGGTAAAGAACCTAATCATAAGCTATTTTCTTTAGAAATTACTACCATCACAACCGTGCTGATAAGAAATCCTGAGCCGAATTGTATCAGCATAACCTTGCTGGTAGAAAACCTCGAACAAAATCGAGTCATCATAACTGTGAGGGTAGAGAATTCTTAAAAAACTCCTACCCTCACAACTGTGATGATAGGAAACCGCCAGCAGTTTCCTACCCTCACAGTAACCAAAACCCGACCCCGAAAAGCCGTTTCAGTGTTATTGGTTGTTGATATTCAGTAAGTTGATAGTAAATAATGTTAATTTTTCGATTTTCGAGCTAGGCAAGAGCTTACGCCACCACCACCAACCGGCCAAAACCTCAAAATGATAGAAACGTTCTTCCAAAAATCCTAAAATATCCTAGAATTTCCCAATTTATCATCTTACATTAAATTTAAGCCACTTTTTTGTAATAGTTTGTACTACAAAACTTTCATTTTTAGGTCTACTTCAGGGTCGTAATGGGGTACCTATTTTTGTGCCGTTACCCAAAAAGCAAAAACTTACCCAACAAATGAAAAATTCCATCATCCAAAAATCGGGAGTAGAGGTTTACGATTTCTTCTCCACTCACATCGAAATTCAAACCGAACGAACCGTTGTAATGATGACCAATAAGGTGGCCGATATTGTGAATAACAACCTCAGCCCGAAAATCATCATCAACCTAAGCCGAACTAACGATATTCGGTACATCAACAAATTTTTCGAAGCGGTGAATACCAAGCTCAACCATGGAGGCTATTTTATTGGTTGTTTCGAAACTTTGTCGAGCCGCAGAGAACGACTTCCGCAAGGAACGATGCCATTAATTGGTGGTTTGGTTTCTACCACCGATTTTCTTATCAATAGGGTTTTGCCAAAAACAATTGGCCTCAAGCGGATTTATTATTATTTCACTCAAGGTCGCATCCGACTGTTGTCGAAAGCCGAAGCATTAGGGCGATTGGTTTGTTGTGGGTTCGAGATAATAGCTTGCAAAACCATCAAGGGACTTACGTATTTTGTGGCACGAAAAGTAAAAGCCCCAACCTTCGACATGCACCCAAGTTATGGAGCGTTTTACAAAATGCCTCGAATGGGTAAAAATGGTAAAACAGTGGGAATTTACAAACTGCGCACCATGCATCCGTATTCCGAATACCTTCAGGATTATGTACTCAAACAAAATGGATATGCCGCTTCGGGAAAACCGGCAGAAGATTTTAGATTGACCAGTTGGGGTAAGTTTATGCGCAAATATTGGCTGGATGAGTTACCTCAGTTGCTCAACCTATTGAAAGGCGAACTGAAGCTGGTAGGGGTGAGGCCCATCACCACAAGGTATTTTCAAGACCTGCCAGATGATTTGAAAAAACTGAGGATGAAACAAAAGCCAGGATGTATTCCTCCATACATTGCCCTCAACAAAGGTGGAAGCCTCGAAAATGTTATTCAGGCAGAAAACGATTACCTGATGGAGAAAGCAAGGAATCCGTATTTTACCGATACCAAGTATTTTTTTATGGCAATTTACAATATTTTGGTGAGGCAAATACGCAGTGCATAAATGATACACTATAATAATGTATACCTAAACCATCTTGCAAGATGAAACGAATACCTAATTCTATTTACATTCGGCAACTCAAAACTGAAAAGTATTAGCTACTACCTTACAACAATTGTATTACCTTTGCGCCCTTAAAAATTAAAAAAACGAATGGCAAGAAAAGTAAAACAAGCAGACGATTTACCAAAAGTAAAACTCACCAGAACGTCATTAAAAAGTGCACTCCGAGTATTTAGTTACACAGGTCATCACCGCTGGAAATTATATGTAGGTCTCATCTTCTTATTACTAACAAGTGCCACGGCATTATTATTCCCAAAGTTATTGGGTATTTTGGTCGACACGGCCGACCCTAAAAAGCTAGATGTGCCAGCGGCCAATTATATTGGTGTTGTACTTATCGTGGTCTTGGTATTGCAATCCATTTTTTCGTTCTTTCGTGTTTACCTATTTGTGAACTATACCGAAAACACACTTGCTAATCTTCGTCAAGCGGTGTATTCTCATTTGATAAAATTACCAATGTCTTACTTCGCTCAGAACAGAGTAGGAGATTTAAATAGTCGTATGTCGAGCGATTTAATTCAAATTCAAGACACCTTAACCACTACCATTGCCGAGTTCTTGCGTCAGTTTGTCATCATCATCGGAGGAGTTGCATTTTTAGCGTATACCTCTCTTCACCTTACCATTCTAATGTTAGCCATAGTTCCTGTGGTTGCTATATCGGCTGTGTTTTTTGGTCGATTTATTAGAAAAACCTCAAGACTTGTTCAGGAGAAAATAGCAGAATCGAATACCATTATAGAAGAAACCTTGCAAGGCATAGCTAACGTAAAAGCATTTGCCAATGAGTTTTTCGAAAACAAAAGATATAAACGGAGCACCGAAGTTATTGTTGAGAATGCCATACTTGGTGGAAAATACCGAGGAGCATTCGCTTCATTCATCATCTTCTGTTTATTTGGTGCTATTGTTTCTGTGGTTTGGTACGGAGTGATACTGGCCATTCGCAACGAGATTTCAATCGGACAATTAATGCAGTTTCTTTTGTATTCAATCTTTGTTGGAGCTTCTATTGGTGGTATTGCTGAGTTGTACGCTCAAATACAAAAGGCAGTAGGCGCAGTGGAACGTGTATTCGAAATAATGGACGAAACACCAGAAGTGGTGGAGGTGAACGAACAAAAACTATTGGAGCATCGCATTGAAGGCAATGTGGTATTTCAAAATGTTGCATTTACTTATCCTTCGCGAAAAGAAATTCAAGTATTGAAAGATGTAACCATAGTAGCTAACAAAGGCGAAACCATAGCTGTTGTTGGGCCATCAGGTTCGGGTAAATCTACCTTGGTAGCTTTATTACTTCGCTTTTACGACCCAGAGAGTGGAACAATTTTAATTGATGGTAAAGACGCCAAGTCGTATTCATTAACTGATTTAAGAAACAACATGGCCATAGTTCCTCAGGATGTATTATTGTTTGGAGGAAGCATCAAAGAGAACATCGCATACGGAAAACAGGATGCTACCATAGCTGAGATTGCCGAAGCTGCTCGTAAAGCCAATGCATTAGATTTTATAGATAGTTTCCCAGAAAAGTTTGAGACACTTGTTGGCGAACGTGGAGTGAAATTATCCGGTGGCCAACGTCAACGTATAGCCATTGCTCGTGCTGTACTCAAAGACCCTAGCATTTTAATATTGGACGAAGCCACTAGTTCACTCGATTCGGAATCGGAGAGGGTAGTACAGGAAGCATTAGACAAGTTAATGGTAGGTCGTACTTCATTTGTAATCGCTCACCGTTTGTCTACCATTCGCAAAGCCGATAAGATAATTGTGATAGACAAAGGTTCGGTGCTCGAAAGTGGCACACACGAAGAATTGATGTCGAAAGAATCTGGATTGTACCGTAGTTTAAGCCGAATGCAAACGGAAATGATATAGCGGTTTTTGTTTCTTTTTTGGAAAAAGAGAATTTCCTTGGTTAAAATCTAGATAATTTTGTAATATTGTGTCCTCAAAAATCAAAAAATGGAAGACGCTAAAAAATTAGAAGCTTTTGAAGCTAAAATAAATTCGGGAATTAAGATTGAACCTAAGGATTGGATGCCAGAAGCATACCGCAAGCAACTGGTACGAATGATGAGTCAGCATGCTCACTCCGAAATAGTAGGTATGTTGCCCGAAGGAAACTGGATTACTCGCGCACCAAATCTCCGAAGAAAAGCCATTTTACTTGCAAAAGTTCAGGACGAAGGTGGACATGGACTGTATTTATACAGTGCAGCCGAAACGTTAGGTGTTGACCGTACAGAATTATTGGAACAACTCCATACCGGCAAAGCAAAATATTCAAGCATTTTTAATTACCCAACACTTACCTGGGCCGACATCGGAGCCATCGGTTGGTTGGTTGATGGTGCTGCCATTATGAATCAAACAGCTTTGGCACGTGGGTCGTATGGACCTTATTCTCGTGCTATGGTGCGTATCTGCAAGGAAGAAAGTTTTCACAATCGTCAGGGGTACGAAATAATGATGCAACTAGCACAAGGAACACCTGAGCAGAAAGCAATGGCTCAAGATGCATTGAACCGTTGGTGGTGGCCTTCAGTGATGATGCTTGGCCCGAGTGATGATAACTCACCAAACAGCGAACAGTTGATGCGTTGGAAAGTAAAGATGGAAAGCAATGATGCAATCCGCGAGCGATTTATTGACAGAACAGTTCCTCAG
>Ga0194047_10000708_pt1 | contig 21526 bp, 20 predicted proteins | sample JunL225m_MetaG_2_FD_160070 | JGI IMG/M metagenome (GOLD analysis project Ga0194047, IMG submission 160070) | Anoxic zone freshwater microbial communities from boreal shield lake in IISD Experimental Lakes Area, Ontario, Canada - Jun2016-L221-5m | ecosystem: Environmental > Aquatic > Freshwater... | reverse complement strand
CTCATACTTCCTTTCTTGTCATCGCACCCCTCTTGCGCACCATCGCAAGGCAATTCCGCACCACTTGTTCACAATTTCGCCTCACATGTCACCAATTTTACCCCACATGTCACCAATTTCTCATCGCTTGTACCCTCTCGCGCACCATCGCACGGCAATTTCGCACCGCTTGTTCACAATTTCGCCTCACATGTCAGCGTTTTCCTATCAAATGTCACCAATTTCACCCCACATGTCAAGCTTTTCTCACCGCTTATACCCTCTCGCGCACCGCTTGTTCACATTTTCACCCCACATGTCAGCAATTTCCTATCACATGTCACGAAATTCACCCCACATGTCAGCATTTTCCTATCACATGTCACCAATTTCCTATCACACGTGGCCAGTTTCCTATCGCACGTGGCCAATTTCCTATCGCACGTGGTCAATTTCCTATCACACGTGGCCAGTTTCCTATCGCACGTGGCCAGTTTCCTATCGCACGTGGTCAGTTTCCTATCGCACGTGGCGATTTCCTGTCGCACGTGGCCAGTTTCCTATCGCACGTGGCGATTTCTCGTCACACGTACCGATTTCTCATCACACGTAGCGATTTCTCATCACATGTCGGTCTTTTCACTTTTCCCCAACCCCCAATTTCCTAATAAATCTATCGTACACTAAAAATCGTGAATTCCGAATTCCAAATTTGTTTTTAGAATTTAGTACTTAGCACTTAGAATTTCTTCTTTGCGCCTTAGTGTCTTCGTGGCTAATTTAATCTTTCAAAAAAAAATCTTCAACTAAAGCAAAAAACTTTGAATAGCGAGTTGGTAAGAGTGAAGTCCGAAACCAGAGATGGAACCTTTGCATTTGGGAGCGATGAGGGAGGTATGCCTAAATTCTTCTCGGGCAAAAATATTGGAAATATGTACTTCGATAACGGGTGTGGTGATGGAAGCGATGGCATCGCGAAGTGCAACGGAGGTATGTGTGTACCCACCTGCATTGAGGAGGATGCCTTGATGGGTGAACCCTACTTGATGAAGTTGGTTGATGAGTTCGCCCTCGACATTGCTTTGAAAATAGCTGAGCTCGATTTGAGGAAAAACCGATTGGAGGTGCTGAAAATAGGTAAGGAACGATTGTGAACCATATACATCGGTCTCGCGAGTGCCAATGAGGTTGAGGTTAGGGCCATTAATGATGATGATTTTCATGGATAGTTATAAGCAAATGCCTGTTAGTTAAATAATGTAGAGGTAAAGATAAGTGAAATTTCTGTTCTGTAATTTTACTGCTGAAAAAAAATGAGGAACTAAGACTACCGAGTGAGATGAATTGGAAGGTGTATACGCAAGGTTTTAAATCGTTTTTGGCGTTGGAGAAATCGCTCTCGGCCAATTCGATAGAGGCATACGTGCATGATGTAGATAAATTGATTCAGTTTTTGGAATACCGAAATTACTCGCTAACACCCAAGGATGTGGAGCTGGCGCATCTGCAAGAGTTTGTGAAATGGATAAATGAACTAGGGATGAGTGCCCACTCGCAAGCACGCATTATAAGCGGAATAAAGGGTTTTTATAAATATCTTTTGCTCGAAAACATTTTGAACAACGATGCTACTACTTTGCTAGAAGCCCCCAAGCTAGGCCGCAAACTGCCCGATACGTTGAGTTTGGATGATATCAACAACATTATAGATGCTATTGATTTGAGTTCGGCCGAAGGCCAACGAAACAAAGCTATGCTCGAAACGCTTTATAGTTGCGGCTTACGGGTGAGCGAGTTGGTGAATTTACGCATCTCGAATTTGTATTTCAATGACGAGTTTATAAAAGTAATAGGCAAAGGCGATAAGGAAAGGCTAGTGCCCATAGGCAGTGTAGCGATAAAGCAAATACTGATTTACAAGGACATGGTGAGGTGTCATCAGGATATAAAAAAAGACAATGAAGATATTTTGTTCTTGAACCGAAGAGGTGCCAAGCTCACCAGAGTGATGGTGTTTACCATTATCAAACGATTGGCTTTTAAAGTAGGATTGAAAAAACACATTAGTCCGCATACCTTCCGACATTCGTTCGCCACACATTTGATAGAAGGCGGTGCCGACTTGCGGGCTGTGCAAGAAATGTTAGGCCACGAATCGATAACTACTACCGAAATATATACCCACCTCGACAGGGATTACCTGCGCCAAGCCATCATACAGTTTCACCCGCGGTCTTAAAAGTTTAAATAATAATCTTTGGTGAGTTCCTTGTATTCGGGGGTGTAGGAGTGTCGGGCATCTTGCTCGATGAGAATGGTGTCTTCGGAAAATTCTTTTTTGGTAAACTCGAATCGCATGAGGAGTCTTTTCTCAGGCTTATCGGTTCGTGTTATCACCCGTGTGAGTTTGGTGAGATAGAGCTTGTGCTCGAGTGCCATGTTGCTAAACACCTCGCTTTCTTTGGTAGGAAGAATGACGTAGAACTTACCCATAGGATTGAGAAGCTGTAGCACTCCATTTAATAAATCGGTATAGGGCAAATGGTCGGTATGCCGCGCATTGGTGCGCGATGTGCCCGAGGCTTTGTACGAATCGACAAAATAAGGAGGATTGCTAACTATTAAATCGTAACGATGATTGGCAGTAGCAATAAACTCTTGAAGCGAAGTGTGAACTACTGTGATGCGTTCGGCCCAAGGTGAGTTGTTTACGTTTTCGGTGGCTTGAATAAACGCTCCTTGATCGATGTCGATGGCATCAATTTTACCGCCAATTTTTTGAGCCAACATCAATGCAATGATACCAGTGCCTGTGCCAATGTCGAGTACCGTTTTTGCATTTGGAGAATTGACCCAAGCACCCAAAAGGACAGCATCGGTGCCAACTTTCATAGCACATTTGTCTTGAATTATTTTGAATTGTTTGAAATCAAATTCCTGATTTGGCATAAATAATTAATGCATCTAAAAGATAAATGATGCACTAAAAATAGTATTAATTTTTCAATAATTAATCTTTTGCTTCGTCATCGGTTTCTTTTTCCGAATCGGTATCAGCAGATTTATTGATATAAATATCGATTAATCCTTCGGGGGCATCAAGCGAAAGAATTCGCTGGGTTCTATCGATTTTCACAATAAAGTCGTCTTTAACAGGAACAAGGATTTCGTTTTTATCTTTTATGATTTGAAATACGGCTTGGTTGGGGAAATCTAAAATGCCTTTCACTATTCCTAGTTCGCCATACGTTTTGTCGATAGCTAAGTAGCCCGGCATTTCGTGATAATAAAATTTCTTACCGGTAAGAGGAGGTAAAAAACTTAATGGGAGGTAAAGCCCTGATTTAACAAGTTCGTCAGCGCGTTCTAAGGTGTCGATACCATCTAAGGAAACGGTGCAGAACGAACCACTAACGGCAATTTTTTTTATAAAAAAAGGAATCAAGGAATTGTTGATTTCAATAAAAACAGATTCTAATTTTTTATAACGAGAAGAATCATCGACATCGAGCACAAAGGCTAAGTCGCCATGGTTTCCTACTCTACGAGAGATGTATCCGAGGTTAAAACATTCTTCTTTGGTCATGATGTGTAATAAGGTTGATTGTTGAAGTGAGGTGATATTAAATGATAACAAAAAGGCAACTGAAATAATATCAGTTGCCTTTTTATAGTATAGATTCTCGAAAAACTATTCTTCAGTTGCAGGAGCTTCTGCCTCAGGAGCAGCAGTTTCTTCTTCAACAACAGGAGGAGGAACATTTTTAGCAGCAACTTTTGCAGCTTTTGCCTCTTTAGCAGCCGATTCGGCAGCCATACGTTTTGTGTAATCATCGTTTTTAGAAACTACTAAACCTGATATTTTGTTATCAACCTTAGCTTCTTTTTCAGCTTTCCACTTTTCGAATTTTGCATCGGCTTGCTCTTGTGTCAAAGCACCTTTAGCAATACCACCTTGCAAGTGTTTTTGTAACATTACTCCTTTGTAAGACAAAATTGCCTTGCAAGTATCTGTAGGTTGAGCACCATTGTTTAACCAAGCTAATGCTTTCGCATTGTCGATGTTAATAGTTGCTGGATTTGTAGTTGGGTTGTACGTACCAATTTTCTCAATAAACTTTCCGTCTCGAGGTGCACGACCATCCGCAATTACAATATGGAAAAAAGCACTTCCTTTTTTACCATGACGTTGTAATCTAATTTTTACTGCCATTTTTTATTGTTTTTTTTAATTATTAGTAATCCCCTTTTTTATTTGGGACTGCGAAAGTAATAAAAATATTCCAATTACAAATTTTTTTAAGAAAAAATGAGGTTCCGATAAAACGAAGGAGTTCATGATACCCCCCTGAAGTTTTAGCCTATCCCCTACTATAGTTGATGTTTAGAATGGAAAAGCAGGGAGAAAAAGCAAGGAAATGGGAGAAATAAACAATAAATCCCTCCCAGCTACCTGCTTACTTAAAACTAATTTTAACCAATTTTTCAATCGTTTCACCACGACTATGGCGGTCCAATCCCACTTTTATGTCATTTTGACCACTATAAAGAATACCCACTATAGTATTTGATTTTTTGTCATAATATTTGACTGCGAATTCCGAATATTTTTTTCTTTCGGGTTTTCCGAAAATATATTCTTTCAACACATCTCCATTCTCTTTTAAAGTAAGTAATACGGGTGAACGAGATCTGGCATTATCATAGCTATCAAATTTATTATTTATTGGTGTTTCCATATTCGTTTCCATTTCGTCAATAATTGCAAACACTCCCTTTGAATTGGTGACAGGGAAAAAAGAAACAAATGTATTCGGATAAGCCCAGGCATTGAGCTCTTTACCATTCACATCAAACTCAACAAGTCCATGCAATCCGTTTTGGGGAGCTAATAAAGCTAAATTTTTTCCATTAGATTCTATCTGAAAATTGTCAATCATTGATTTGTCATACCCTTTCTTTTTTTCAACTCTTTTAGTTACGTATTCATTCAACATATTATACGGAAGCTCATAAGGTTTTGTTAATTCAAGCTTTTCAGGTTCTATGTTTTGAAATATTAAAGCTAAATAGGTATTAAGTCCGGTCATAAAAGCAACCTTATCTTTACCAACCTGTGTATAAACCAAGGCTTCTATTATTTTGTTTTTTTCATTCCATTGCATTAAGCATTTATCAGTCTTGTAATTATTTTGATAATCTATTTCCTTATGAATAAATGTTTTTGTCCCTTTTTCAAGTTTTGAAATCACGAATTTATTACCTATGGTTCCCTGTTTTTCCGAATTAAAAGCAAACGATGATATAATAAGATATTTATCGGCAAACACTAATAAACTTAAGGGGCGGGCACACTCATATTTTTTGTTCACATAATCAAAATTTATATTGGTTATATCTTTATGTTCGGGCGAATAATGGAATATTTCATAATTCTTTCCATTACCATAACTCTTTTTTTGATGAACATATTTAATGATTGCATAATAATCGGAGTTATCATCTTTACTAAATAGAATATCAGGGTTATCAATTCCCTTTAATTCTGCATCCGATTCATATCCCCTGTTCATAGTAAATAAAACATCTTCTTTTTCAATTTCTGCCGTCAACGGGTTTACTATCACTCTGCCCAAAGAACTGCTTTTTTCACCTTCATCATAAAAGCTTATAAACAATACTATTTTGTTATTTATTGCAAAAGCCTTCCGCAAATAAGTTTTCTTTCTTTTATTTCTATTGTATTCAGATAAAGCTTTTGATGTGTAAACAAGTTCTTTTTCAGCTATTTTTTTTAAATCAGCATCAAAAATAGTTATTGCCGGAAAACTTTCTTTTTTGGTATACGTTTCATAAACTACACTTCCATTATTCATTAATAATAAAAAATCTCCATTTGGACTGTCATCACCAATAGTTGTTTTCAAAGTTTGCCCATAAATTCCATTGGCAGCAATAAGCAATACCAATCCCAATATCATTTTCTTCATTTCTCTGTTTTTTAATTTGTTTGTAAAACTATCATTTATTTTTCAATTCGAAATTTAAAATCCGAAATTACACCAGCTTCATTTCGACCGTTACCTCGGTAATTTTAGTCTATCCCTTGCTATAGCTGATGTTGAGAATGGAAAAGCATGAAGAAAAAGCAAGGAAATAGGAGAAATAAACAATGGATTTTACAATTTATTAACTCTGTAAAATGGTATCCCTTAACAACTACTGTGGTTTTAATTCGTACTTTTGTGCAAAATTTCAACGAAGAACATGTCAACATTTCATACCAATTGTATATTAGTACCGATAGATTCGACCGAACAAACAATCATAGCCCTTCAACAATCTTATAATTTAGCACGCTTAACCAATTCGAAAATTGTACTACTAAGTGTGGATGAAGGTGTGCCGCCCTTTGTTCAAAATCGTTTGGAAGAGCTTGCAAAGGAAGCATCTGCAGCATCGGGTCAACAAGTGGAAACGATGGTGAGAAGAGGAAATGTGTATGAAGAAATCATCACAGTGGCTGATGTGCTAAACCCATTGTTTATTATGATTGGGCTAACATCGAAAATAAACATAGGCAAGATCATTGGGAAGAATGCATTCAAAATGGTTCGTGAATCGAGACATCCAATCATCACCATACGCGGTAAGGAGCATCATGATGGATGCAAAACAATATTATTACCTTTAGATTTGTCGAAAGAAACGCGAGAGAAAGTGGATAAAGCAATTACTCTTGCCAAATTGTTCAACGCAACTATTCGTGTGATTTCCATTCTAACATCATCAGATGAATTCTTTGAAAACAGATTGATTTCATTATCGAATCAGGTTTGGAAACGAATCAAAGAAGAAGGAGTAAAATGTACCATCAAAACCTTACGAGGAAAAGATGTACCTCAAATGATTCTTGATTACGGTGATGAGGTTGAAGCAGATTTAATCTTGATAATGACTAAAGCAGAATTGAGCATGAGGGAGTTCTTTATTGGAACGGTAGCTCAACGTATTATCAACGAAAGCGAGATTCCTGTGTTAAGCTATCGTCCGATGGAGCGCAAAGACACAACGGTTTTTATCCCTTACTAATTTCATAAAAAAATAGGCTGAAGAGCCTATTTTACTGAACGAGTCGAGTTCTTTTAATTTGAAGAATCGACTATGCTATAATCGGTGATGACATTATATAATGTATCTCTCTCGATTGGAATTCTCTTCGCTTGTTTTATTAGTTCAACCAACTCTTGTGTGGAAAGTGCAGGATTCTGCTCCTCGGCACCTGCCATAGTGTATATCTTTGTTGAGTCGTCAATTGTTCCATCAATATCATCAACTCCGAAAGAGAGCGAAAGTTGAGCAGTATTTCTACCGATCATTGGCCAATAGGCTTTGATATGGCCAAAGTTATCAAGGAAAATACGCGATATGGCATAGTTCCTTAAATCTTCGATTACACTTACTTCGGGAATATGACTCATTTGATTTTCCTTATTGCGAAATTTTAAAGGAATAAAGGTATTGAATCCATTGGTTTTATCTTGAAGCAAACGAAGTCTGTTCATGTGATCGATTCTATGTTCGAATGACTCGACATGACCATATAAGATGGTTGCATTTGAAGGCATTCCGAGCAAATGAGCTGTTTCGTGCATTTTCAACCACTCGTCAGCCGTACATTTATCTTCACAAATTTGTTTTCTAATTACTTCATCAAAAATCTCAGCACCACCACCAGGTAAGGAATCCTGACCGTGTTCTTTAAGTATTCTCAGCCCTTCTTCGTAACTCACTTTTGCTTTTCGACACATGTACTCCAACTCTACCGCTGTAAATGCTTTGACATGAATATCCGGGCGAATGTCTTTTATCTGTTTAATTAAATTAGCGAAATACATTAACCCCATTTTGGGATGAACTCCACCGACTATGTGAACCTCAGTGATGGGTTTGCCATTGTAGCTTTTCACTTTTTCTAGAATCTCATCCTCCGACATTTCCCAAGTCCCTTCTTTCTGTTTCAAAAGTCGAGAATAGGAGCAAAACTTGCAATCGAAAACACAAATATTAGTTGGTTCGACATGAAAATTACGATTGAAATAAACAAAATTGCCATTCTTTTTCTCGCGAACATAATTCGCTAAAGTGCCTAAATATCCAAGCTCTCCATGTTCATAAAGCAATACGCCTTCTTCAAAAGTAATTCTTTGGTTTTGAAAAACTTTTTCTGCTATTGTTTTTAATTCCTTGGAAATAGAAGAGGTTAATAAGATAGAAGCACTAGTAGATAATGACATAATATTTATTTTTGGAGCGCGAAATTACAAATTACTTTTAATAAAATCGGTTTGGAACTATTGAATTAATTATATTTGTTTCCTTATGAGTAAGAAAAAAATCCTTTTGGTTGATGATGAAGAACATCTTTTGAAAACTATTAAACTAAATCTAGAATTAGAAAACTATGAAGTAACTACTGCTGTGACTGGATATGGTGCGCTTAAAGCATTTCGAAACGATACGTTTGACATAATAGTGTTGGATGTAATGCTTCCTGAATTGAATGGATTTGATGTATGTGAAGAAATGAGAAAAGAAAATAAAAAAGTTCCCATCTTATTTTTGACAGCAAAGGCATCGGGTGCAGAAAGAATTCAGGGTCTTAAACTAGGTGCAGACGATTATTTAACTAAGCCTTTTAATCTTGAAGAATTACTTTTGCGTATTGATATTCTTATTCGAAGATCAACACCGGAAATAGAAGATGTTGGAATTACACATTATTCTTTTGGCGGAAACGAAGTAGATTTCATCACCTACGAGACCGTGGGAGTGAACGGGAATAAGTTAACTCTAACAAAAAAAGAAATCGGACTTTTGAAACTTCTTATTTCTCGAAAAGGAGAAGTAGTGTCGAGAGATGAAATACTCGATGAAATATGGGGAACCGATGTGAACTCAACTTCGAGGACCATTGATAATTTCATATTGGCATTCAGAAAGTACTTTGAAGTAAACCAAAAAGAACCAAAACACTTTCATTCAATTCGAGGCGTAGGGTACAAGTTTACAGATGGAGAGTAACTAGATAATAAAAAAAACCGCTTTCCATTTCCATAGAAAGCGGTTTCTTTTTTTCAGTAACAATTCCTATTTGTTAACTGTTTTTGACAACTCTGCACCAGCTTTAAATTTCGCAACTTTCTTTGCTGAAATTTTAATCGCTTTACCAGTTTGAGGGTTACGGCCTGTTCTCGCAGCTCTTTTAGAGATTGAGAAAGAACCAAATCCTACCAATGCCACTCTGTCACCTTTTTTTAGTGCCTTTGTAGTGGCGCTAACAAACGCTGTAAGCGCTCTCGCTGAATCCGCTTTTGTTAGTTTTGACTCTGATGCAATAGCATCAATTAATTCTGCTTTGTTCATTTTTGTTTTTGTTTAAGTTAATACTGTAATTAATTATCACAGCGAAGATACAACAATTTCGACATACAAGACAATATTCCCCATGAAAAATTTTATATTTTGTTAATAAATCGACTTTTTGTTAATAATCAATCGTCAAAAGGTTAGTTCGTTCAGTTCCTGAATACAATTTGTTTTCGCGCTGAAGAGGCTACTTAACTAATCATTTGAAATGGAAGAAGCATAAATAACTGTGAGTAGTCCCTCTGAATAAGCTTTAGTCACTTTATATTTATTCCTCCTTTTTGACGGATGAGTTTTGAGTTCAGAAATGATTGCAGGCTGCCATTTCTTCTCTGTTAATTCAGCGAATGCTTTCTGTGTTTTTTGATGACTTACATCTTCTTTGTAGGCATCTCTTTTTTTGTTGTAAATGATATAGCTACCTCCTTTCTTATCAATCATCACTAAATCTCGAAACTTTGCTCTCCCTTTTGTATCAACGTAAACCAATAACCTAACTGTATCGGATTCTTGAGGTCGCATTCTAATGTCCTTTGTAAAATGGTTATTTATGAAGTATGATGCATAATCGAATAGTGATGCTGAATCATTTGTTGGCTTGGTATCTGTAATTTTTAAAAGAAGGCCGTTGCTGGCTTTCATTCTTTTTTGTTGAAATTGATACACAAATTCACTATAAGTAATTTGTGAAATAGGATTTTTGTAATAGACAAAAAAGTTAGTGAAAGCAGTTATATAAGTTGAGTCTTTGTGTTTCGAAACCTTTATGGTTCCATGTAAAGGAAGCGAATCAGATTGAGCATTCAGTAAGGCAGTAACGAAAAACAAACTAATAAAAAAAACAAAAACCTTCATACTAGAAATTAAGTGAAGCTTTTATTTCTTCCACAGTTGTCAGTTTTTGTTCAATTCTATTCATTTTTAAATTACACATTGCCTCTTTATTCGAAATACCGGTAAATTGTTCAGGTTTTAACCAGTATAATACACCATCTTCCACTGTCCAAAGAATATTAGTTGATTTAGGATTGAAAGAAAACTGTGTGATTGGATTTTTATGATAAGTGAACAGACTATTTCTAGCTTTATCAACTAAATAAATTTCATAACAAAGTAAGTTCACATTTTTTTCTTTCACCAAATTGGCAGTACACAGTATACCTTGTGGATATTGTTTCGGACAATCGCTATTGAACACTCCAAAGCTATTGATAGCAAACATTCGTTTTACTTTATCTTCTATATCCATTTGCTTGAACTGATTAGCTTGCTCTTCCTTAAGTTTACGAATAAATTCATCTTGTTGTTTTTTCAAGGCAAGTAATTTGGTTTGATATTCTTCTTCTATTCTCTTTTCTTCTAATCGGTGTTTTTCGAGTGTGGTGTTGTACATCGCAAACTTTTCGTCATAACTCTTCATTGCCGATTCGTAATTCTTACCTTCGAATACGGGATAAACAACCAATTCATATTTCTTAGTTCCCTTTTTTAAGGTAAGTAAATAGTTCTTCCCTTTTTGAGTTCCCTCCTTCAAGCTTGCATCGTCCCAGGTAATATCATAGAGTGAAGCATTAAAATTTTTGTTTTCATCACCAATCTCGAACAAAACACCTTTATATATTGCTAGCTCAGGAAACTCCTTTGGTTCCACTGCAATATCGAATGTATGTTTTTGCTTATTCACCTTGATGGGCTTTTTGGGTTCAGGAGAAAGTGTTGGCAATATTGAAAGAGCCTTTTCTTTTTCCATTTTTACTTCTTCTTTCTTCGCTTCAATAGCTTTAAGTTTTGGATTCTGTTCTTTCACCGAATCAATCGTTTTGGAGCTAAGTGTTTTCGCCACAACTTTATCTTTTCCAAGACATGACCAATTATTGCGCACTGTGTCAAGTTTGTAAAGATTAGATTCTGTACCGTTATAATTAGAAGACATCTCGATATTAATCGATTTCCCTTTTGCCATGTTCACTTGTTTTCCATCTTGAAAGGCCAATATCTCAATCATACCGGCTGACTCAAATTGATATCTCACACCTGCACTATCATAGGTCATGGGAATACCTGAAACAAAAAAGTCGACAGCATCATGAAACTCGCGATAATGTAATTCGATTTCGCCTTTCAGTACTTTCCCATTACTGTCTTCAAATGAACTCTTCGGAACAATTAATTTCGAACTTGTTTTAAAATCTAATACTGCTCCTTTTTCTGCACTTAATTTGTAAATAGTATACTCAATATTTATGTTTTTTAATGGAGGGCTTATGCATGGTTTTGACTCTTCCTTTTTATAGAAATCACTAAGCTCAAGGCTATCTGCCTTCACAACTGAAAGTTCTTTCTTTGCTGTTTTTGAAATTGGATTATTTAGCAAAGCAACAATTGAGACCGCTGCAACCACAGCAACTGCAATACTCGACAAGAACCATTTGTTTTTTAAAATAGGTTTTCCTCCTCTTGTACTCTGTTTTAATACTGAATTAAAATTCTTCCTCTTTGCAATTTCTTCCGAACTGATTTCGGCTCGGTCGACATTTACTTTTCGTTTCATTAGCTGTATAATTGTTTAATCATATTCATTATTTAGTTTTTTCAAATGTATTTAAAACATTATTTTTAACTTCAATCTAACAAATCACTTTCTTTAATTTATCAATTATTCTATAGGTCCGCACCTTAGCATTATTCTCAGTAATGTCTAGGATGTCGCCAATTTGTTTAAAGGAGCGCTTTTCAAAGAAACGCATTTCTATTATCTGCAATTCGTCTTCGGTTAATTGCTCTGCAATTATGGCTACGATTTTATCGTGATATAGGTCAATTTTGGTTTCCTCCATTTCTTCCATCACAGAATTGATACTCACCGAGTCGATGTTAATGGTTCTCTGTGCTTGTTCTAAGCGGAACAAACTCGTCAATTCATTTAGAGCAATTCGAAACAACCATGACGCGAACGGAACTCCACGGTATTCATACTTCGGCAAATTGCTCAAGGCTTTAATAAAAACTTGCTGAGTGGCATCAAATGCAAGCTCCTTATCATCTAATCTTTGAAAGATAAAACGAAAAATAGGCTCATAATATGTATCATACAACACTGCAAAATGAGCAGGATTTTTTTTGGCAGCCTCTACCTTCCCTTGTTCATTGGCTAGATCGGCTTCTGTGAGATGGTATTTAGATGTTTCCTGCATATCTTATTCCTGCATTTGTTTGTATAACGTATTTTTTAATAAAAGATACAAACTTTTTTTTCGAATCATTTCGTTAATAGTCTCCCCTACTCTATACTATCCTATCTATTGTTTTCTATACAAACGAAAATTGATTCAAATTATTGTTTTATTGCCCAATTATTAAAACCAAGCATGACCTTTTTAAAAAAACTTTATAAAGATACATTTTATAAATCATCTGTTTAATACATTATATTTGCAACTCGAAAATTAAGCATATATGAAAAATTTAAATTTAAAAACCATACTGCCAATTGTTGCAGCACTTGTAATTTTTATCGTTTTGACCTTTGGATATTTCGCACCATTAATGAAAGGCAAGGTGATAGAACAAAGCGATATGATGCAAAACAAAGGCATGTCGAAAGAGATTGTCGATTTTCGTGAGAAATATCATTCAGAACCCTTATGGACCAATTCTATGTTTGGAGGTATGCCGGCTTATCAAATTGCTATTCGTTATCCTTCTAACTTAGTTACTCCTATTCGTAACGCGTTCATGCTTGGCTTTCCTACTCCAGCCAACATGGTGTTTTCGTACTTAATTGGTTTTTTTATTTTGCTCCTTGTTCTAAAGGTTGACCCCTGGTTGAGTATTGTGGGAGCTATAGGATTTGGGTTCTCGGCTTTTTTCTTTCTCATCATAGATGCTGGACATAATACACAAGCTTTGGCCATAGCCTATATGGCGCCTGTGTTTGCAGGAGTAATTCTTGTCTGCCGAGGTAAATATTTACTCGGAGCTGCTGTACTTGGTTTGTTTGCTGCCCTGGAGCTGTTGTGTAATCACCCACAGGTAGCTTATTACCTCATTTTGTTTTTGATGATTTATGTTATTTTCGAATGGATAGCTCGAATTCGTGCTAAAGAGTACAATCATATTTTCAAGAGCCTCGGAATTTTCATCGTTGTTGGAGCTTTGGCTGTTGGCTGTAACATCACCAACTTATGGAATACATACGAGTATGCAAAATCTACCATTCGCGGGCCTTCGGAGCTCACGTCAGACAAATCAAATCAAACTTCGGGACTAGATAAAGATTATGCCACACAATGGAGCATGGGAACTACCGAAACCATGACCTTGATGATTCCTGGCTTTAAAGGAAGTTCATCTTCTATTCGCATTGGAGAAACAAAATCAGCACTGAAAGATGTGGACCCTAACATGAGAGAAAATATAGCCAGTGGAACACAATATTGGGGTGACCAACCTTTTACTTCATCACCTTATTCGGGTGCTATCATTGTATTTTTATTTGTGCTTGGTTTGTTCATTGTGCCCGGTCGCATCAAATGGGCATTGCTCAGCATCACCATTTTCTCTATCTTATTATCTTGGGGAAAGAATTTCATGTGGCTCACCGATTTATTTCTCGACTATTTTCCTGGGTACAATAAGTTCCGAGCAGTGTCAATGATTTTAGTGATGGCCGAAGTTGCCATTCCTATTTTAGCAGTGTTGGCTCTAGACAAAATCATAAAGTCGAAGGATTTATTCAAACAGAAAATTAATCTCAAAATTATTAACAAAGAAATTTCCGTTCAAACGGCTTTCTTTATTTCATTCGGACTTACTGGCGGACTTTCTCTTTTGTTTTATCTAATGCCAAGTCTTACCACCTTTTTTGGAGCTGGCGAATACAACAAAATATTCGATTCTGTTTCGAAAAGCAATGGTGCAGAAATAGCGCAACAATATGTTGACAATATTGAGATTGCTCGCAAAGCCCTATTCAAAGGCGATGCCATACGTTCATTCTTCTTCATTACACTTGCTGCAGCAGCTATTTGGTTGTTTGTGAAATCAACAATCAATAAAGGTATACTTATTCCAATCCTTGCTGTATTGGTTCTTTTCGACCTTTCACTAGTAGACAAACGTTACCTAAATGACAAAAATTTCACATCGAAACAAGATGCAAAAACTCCGTTTGCACAAACTAAAGCTGACCTTGCCATACTTCAGGACCAAGACCCTGACTATCGTGTTCTCAACATGACAGTGAATACATTTAATGATGCAAGCACTTCGTATTATCACAAATCAATAGGAGGATATCATGCGGCTAAACTTCGTAGATATCAGGAACTCATAGATGCTCATATTCAAAATGCATTGCAAGATATTTTATCCACCCTGAAATCAAACCCTACTGACTTTTCTGTGAAAGCAACTCTTGCGCGACAAGGGGTGCTGAACATGCTAAACACGAAGTATATTATTTATAATGCCGATGCTCCGCCCATTCAAAATACATTCACGTTGGGTAATGCATGGTTTGTGAGCAAAATTACCCCAGCAAAAAATGCTGATGAAGAACTAAAACTGGTGGGACAAATAAATCCGGCTACCACTGCCGTGGTGGATAACCGATACAAATCGCAAATAGAAGGATTTGCGCCAAAAGCTGACCCTACAGCCACAATAAAACTAACCGAGTACAAAACCAATGTCCTTTCTTATCAATCAAACAGCAACACCGAACAATTGGCCGTTTTCTCCGAGATTTATTATAAAGATGGATGGAATGCTTATGTTGACGGACAACTCACATCCCATTTTGCAGCCGATTGGGTATTGCGAGCAATGCGTGTTCCAGCAGGTAAGCACACTATCGAGTTTAAGTTTGAACCTACACGTTACTTTACTGCTGAAAAAATATCGCTAGCTTCATCACTTTGTCTCTTTGGTTTCATTGGAGGAGCGCTTTTCCTTGCTTTCAAAAGAAAAGAAGATTAATTTGAAAGTCAATTGTTTTAAAGATCATTGAATTGTCCTAAACTAGTTGGTATTACGCGAACAAATTTGAGAAGAACACAGCGACTGCATAAATACAACTTATCGATTGATTCCTTACATTTACTAGTCGGATCTATTCTACTAGTTTAAATTTACTTGTAAAATGACGCAAGAATTTAGGTTCTTCAGTTATTATTAGCCCTTTTGCGTTGCGTTTGTTATTAAGGATTTTCTTAAACACTTCTATTACATATTCGATATGACTTTGTGTGTAAACTCTACGAGGAATAGCTAAACGTACTAATTCCATAGGGGCAGGGATAAGTTTTCCGTTATCATCATATTTACCAAACATCACCGAACCAATCTCTACCGCTCTAATACCTCCAGTGAGGTATAGCTCGCAAACAAGAGCCTGTCCTGGATATTGTTCAACTGGAATATGATCGTATAACTCTTTGGCATCAAGATATACAGCATGTCCTCCAATTGGCCACATCAATGGTACGCCCATTTCACGAAGTTTTTCGCCTAAAAAAGTAGTACTTGTTATTCGATAATGAAGATAATCAGGTTCGAACACTTCGCGCAACCCAATGGCAATTGCTTCCATATCTCTCCCCGACAATCCACCATAGGTAGCAAAACCTTCGGTAATAATCAGCAAGTTTTTGCATGCATTTGCTAGTTCTTCTTCTTTCAAAGAAAGGAAACCTCCCATATTAACTAATGCATCTTTTTTAGCACTCATCACTGCACCATCAGTCAACGAAAACATTTCTTGTGCAATTTCTTTATAGGTTTTGCTTTCGTATCCTTTCTCACGAAGTCGAATGAAATAGGCATTTTCTGCCACACGACAACAGTCAAGAAAATAATAAATCTTGTACTTTTTACAGATAGCAGCTACTGCTTTTGCATTCTCCATACTTACTGGTTGTCCTCCACCACTGTTATTTGTTACAGTAAGAATAACACCTGCAATGTTTGCTGACCCTTTTTCACGAATTATTTCTTCCAGTTTTTTTACATCCATGTTTCCTTTAAATGGATGATATTCTTTCGGATTTTTTCCTGCCTCCACAGGAATATCAATGGCTTCGGCTCCTGAGAATTCAATATTTGCACGAGTGGTATCAAAATGGGTATTGCTAATAAAAAATTTACCAGGACCTCCCAAGTGACCATAAAGAATTCTTTCTCCTGCTCTCCCTTGGTGTGTGGGTAAAATAAACTCATGACCTGTTAAATCGAATATCGAGTCTCGCATTTTGTGCCAACTGCTAGCACCTGCATACGATTCATCTCCTTGCATCATTCCTGCCCACTGATCGCTGCTCATTGCTGAGGTACCACTATCAGTAAGGAAATCAATTATCACTTTGTTGGAATCCAAAGCGAATGGATTAAAATTTGCTTCCTTCAAATATTCCTTACGTTGAATGAAGGTGCTTAAGTGTATAGGTTCAACCATTTTTATTTTAAATGGTTCAATAATTGTTTTAAAATTTTCCATAGTTATTTTAATTGTTTAAATATTGTTAAGTAGTAATAGAAACAAAACTTTTATGCAGATAATTTTCGCGAAAATATTTCTTTAAAAAAACTATTGAGTAATGCCACTGCGATTGTAAGTAAAGAAATCATTAATACGATTCCAGAAACAACAAACACATGGAACAATCCACCTTGCTCAGCCATCATCGAACTGAAAGGACTTGGAGTTGTCTGCATTTGCCACATTCCACGATTTAAACCGATTATGATAAGGTTTACCCAGAACACAAAAAGCGAAAACTGTGTGAGCCAGAAAACAAAATTCAAAACTTTTGAACCAATATGGGTATCGTTCCGTTTCATCATAAATTCGAAACAAGCCCCAAGTAATATCATTGTGTTGATTCCAATGGTAGTGCCCATAGCATGTGCCACGGTAATGTGAGTTCCGTGAGTATAAAGATTGAGCACAGGAATAGACATAAGGATGGCTAATGCCAAATTCAGGAACACCCAAATTTCTGAAGCGAATAAAAAGCGGAATGGAAAATAATGAAATAATTTCTGTGCTTCGGTTACAGTTTTTCTGAACAAATAGATAATACGTGCTAATAAAATCCACTCGGTCATGCTTACAGCATAACTCACTACTCTGATGTAATTCTCGGTAGGTAAAGTGTAGATGTGATGTCCCCAATTAAACATCAAATTGACCAATCCAAGGAAATACATGCGGAAGGCAAGATTCGATTTAGATCCAGCCGTATTACCACTAAGTTTATCCATCAAAAAGAATGCAGTTCCATAAATCATTTGATTCCAAGAACCAACCAAACTGCCATTTGCTTTCCATTGAATAGTCATATCTTTTACAAAATGTTCGCGGAAATATGGAAATTCCCAAAGATAATTTTCGGTGAACGTAAGTAGGAAGAAAAACACACCAGTCATCCACATCCAAATATACACCGGCCATTTTTTAATTTTAATAACCACCTTTACAAAATTGTACATAAACAAAAGCCAAGCGAGAGCTATCAAAATGGCATATTTTGGGGGAAATTCCCAATATTCCCTTCCGCCAAACTGTTGAGTAGAATATGAGAACAAAATGAAGATTATTGCAACCAACCACAATCCGAGTTGTAAAAAAGCTATTCGAGAATTAGTTGATTTAGGCATCAACGAATTGAGCCCACTATAAACACTACCGCTTGCTCCAATTAAAATAAAAAACATAATACACGAAACATGCAATGGTCGTAGTTGTACAAAACCAATCCAAGAAGATGCAAACCGAGGACTGATGTATGAAATTGATGCAATACCTCCAAATATCAATCCTAACGTCAACATAATCAACGCAACCGCCAGAAAGAACTTTCCTATTTTATTTTCAGTTTCCATTTCCATCTTTCGAAATCATTCCATTTACTTGTTTCACAAAACTCCTTGGGTCGGAAACCCCACTTGCATCAGTCGATTTTAGGAATTCAATAATTTCAGTCTTCTCATCTTCAGATAGATTATTTGCAGGCATCTGATTGTTTCCAGTTTGAATGACCGCTAAGACATAAGTGGCATTTTTACCATTTACCGAGAGTACATTTGTTAAGTCAGGCCCTAGGTATCCACCCAAGCCATACATCTGATGACAGCTCTGGCAATTATATTTTTGCCAAACCAACTCTCCCCTTTGAGCTAACTTGCTATTGTACTCCTTTCTGTATTCGAAATTTTTAATGCTATACAAATGTAATGAAAATGCAAAAAAACTAAAAACTAAAATGGCAAAAACATATCTTTTCCAATTATCCTTCATACAATATTTTCTAATTCGATTTTGTTTTTAAACTGACCAGTAACAAACATAAATATCCCAAAAAACATAACTACGGCACTACTTAAAAGTAGTTCGTTAATGTACGGAACGCTCTCATACTTTAACGCTGAAACTCCTTGAGACATCAACAAAATCTCATTAATGATTACACCCAAAACAAAACTTGAAAGTCCAACTATTGAATTAATTTCCAAGGAAACAAATCCATTCGCAACAATGTAACCTAAAATAAACATGGTGATTGCTCCCAACAATACAAGATGTAAATAGCCAATCACAATAGGACGAAAACCGAATGCCATGTTGCTAAGCGGGGGATAAGTAGACCCTATTTGAAGCAATAATTTTATGGTAATGGCAAAAGCTGCTACTGAATACAATCCCCTTGAGAAAATAGAAGTTACACCATTTAAAACCTCTAGGTGATGAAACATTACTCTCACAAGTAAAAACCATCCAAGAAATTGAGCCAAAGCCGAAATTACGACTAAAATATAAACCCATGTTGGAAGAGACATCCACAATGCAGAAAGAAAATAAGCGGGAATACATGCGAGAAAAAACAAACGAAAAATTGTTTTGTAAAGTTGACTAGAGATTTGATATTTCTCCAATTTATCGATGAGCAAACCCATGCAAACAAAGAAAAACCATCCATTATATTGAAAGTGAAGATAGAAAAACTCTGAAGATAAATAATAATTCTGATGAATAAAGTGAGTTGCCATCATGTAAGCTAAAGCGAAGGCACCAATAGACGATAAGGCATTGAACACCACCCCGGCTTTAAACCAATAGATGCTGCTTGATTTAGAATTAAGCCTATTTAAGTCTTTCCACATTACAATTGCAAAAATATATGAAACAAAAATGGATAATGTAGAAAAAGTAATTGATAAAAATCCATAACCTTCAATAGTAAATGTAATTAACATTCCATAGGCTGTAAACACATTTCCCAAGAGTAACCATGAATATTTTTTGAATGAATTAGTAATTCCTTTACTGTATAAAAATACCACCAAGAGGGTCATTAATATTTGTGTTAACCAACCTGAGAATGCAAAATGGGAGTGTGTGTGCAATAAATGTTTTTGATCAATGAATGGTAAATAAAATACAATTTTATATCTTAAAATAACACCAATCATGGCGACAATATTCAAGTTAATAATTGCTATTGTTAGCCATTTATGTAAGGGTTGATTCATATAATCTTTAGTCTCTAAAACATTTTCTTTTAGAAAACATTTTTAAAATAGTATATTTTTAGTTTTAATGCTCAAAATTATTTATTATAAGCAATGTAGTCATTGATGTTCTTCAATTATAGTTATGATAATAATCATATTTAATCTTACCTTTCGCAACGAATATTGCAAAACTTATTTTCACTAAAATACACCTATGAAAAAGATATTAACAATTAGTATAATTTTAATTTTTACAACCTTTCTTTCTTCTTGTGGAGAAAGCGGCACACCTCAAGCCGTCACTTCGAATACAGTACCATCTAGCTATGATTCGAAACATGGGGTAGGGAAATTTAAAGACATTCTGTTGGATGAAAAACTTAATGAAACTATGGCTGCAGCAGGAAATAAATCTTTTGTAGCCAAATGTGCAGCTTGTCACAAATTAACTGAAGAAAAATTAGTTGGCCCGGGATGGAAAGGAGTTACTAATCGTCAATTGCCATCTTGGATCATGAATTTCATAACTAATACAGATGAAATGATTAACAAAGACCCTGCTGCGCAAGCTCAACTAGAAATATGCCTCGTAAGAATGCCAAATCAAAGTTTGTTAGATGACGAGGCTCGCAATCTTCTTGAATTCATGAGACAGAATGATGGAGTAAAATAATTCGTGTTTTTACTTCAAGCTTTGTCTTACTTTCAGTTTGTTTTGTAAATAAAGTATCAACTAATTCTCAAAATTCTTTAGAGTTAGTTACATCTAAATAGAACTTGAGAAGCTCCACCAAAACGCGAAGAATATTGAACAAATTACTAAAAAACTGTATAATAAACTAAAACAATCTAAACCCAAAAATATAGATGCGATTGTTCCTGAAATACATTATTAATTACTTGTAAGCATCTATTGTCTGGTTGCCCCAATTGTTGCAAAACAACTAGTCTTATATTTTGCTAAAAAGATATCGAATGTTTATCAAGAAGGATGAAAATTAGATCAAGTTACTTCATTTAAAAGTACCTCCATGAAGCTGAAGATAATGACTATGTGTTCAATGTCGTACTTTGTCTATATTGATTCAGTAAATTAATGTAAGATTTGTTTTGATCGACTAATCCCTTGAAAAGAATACTCGTATGCAACCTAAAACGATTTTACCAAATTCTTTATATTACTTAAAAAAAACATTTATTTGTCGTGGTGTTTATAGAATCTTGCAAGAAGTTCAGAAACAATATTAATATAGTATTTTTCGAAAATAACTTTATTGGGGAAGATTTGATAGGATATAACCTTGTAAATAATTAAACGTAAAAAGCCCCTGCTAAAGCAGGGGCTTTTTAGGTAAATTATATTCTAATATAATTATGCTAATCTTACATTTACAGCATTTAAACCTTTTTTGCCTTCTTGAACTTCAAAAACAACTTCATCATTTTGACGAATTTCTTCTTTCAATCCTGACACATGAACGAAGAACTCTTCGCCATTGTCGTTAGCTTTAATAAATCCAAATCCTTTGGTTTCATTAAAAAACTTTACAATTCCATTTTTCATTTAATATAATAATTTGATTAATAATTAGGACAAAGGTACATA
>Ga0194047_10000705_pt1 | contig 21588 bp, 24 predicted proteins | sample JunL225m_MetaG_2_FD_160070 | JGI IMG/M metagenome (GOLD analysis project Ga0194047, IMG submission 160070) | Anoxic zone freshwater microbial communities from boreal shield lake in IISD Experimental Lakes Area, Ontario, Canada - Jun2016-L221-5m | ecosystem: Environmental > Aquatic > Freshwater... | reverse complement strand
ACTGGATGAGATATGAGAAATAATATTAAATTGGAAAGGTGGCCGAGCTTGGTTGAAGGCACCACACTGCTAACGTGACAGGGCTTAATCGCCCTCGAGGGTTCGAATCCCTCCCTTTCCGCCAAAATATAAATAAGACTCCTTTTTGATAAGGGGTCTTATTTATTATCTAGCGAAATGAGCGTCCCGATGTGTATCAGTACCGATTCAATGGACGCAGCAAAAGGTGATTTGCCTACGAGGCTTGCCTCGTGAGCCCGTAGGGTACGTAGCTTGCCCCTCCCGGGTATTAATACCCCATTTGCTTGCATACATGTTTACTTGAAAATATTTTTGTAAATTATTTTAGATATTAATTTATGAAATATCCAATTTAACGTGTTGTAATATTTTGTATACATGCGAGTTAGCTTATCCGAGTTAATTCTGTTGGTTAATTTTTCGCACGATTTAGTTTAGATTATTTTTAAATAATTAATAATATAAACATATGCGTAAACTAAAATCTTCCAACAGTTTCTTTTTCTTGATTTTTTTTGTTTCATTGTTTCTTCTTGGGCTGCCAAAAAATTCTTTTGCTGCAGCGACAAACTTAATTGTCAATCCTTCTTTGGAAACTGCCAATGGAGCACTTCCTGCAAATTGGTCACAAGGACAGTGGGGAACTCTTTCGGCGATGTTTGCTTATCCAGTAGCAGGGCACACTGGTAATGGAGCGAAAGTCACATTGAGTTCTTATTCGAGTGGTGATGCAAAATGGTATTTTGATGATGTTTCAGTGACAGCAGGAAAGCAATATCTTTTTTCAGATTGGTCAAATTCTAATGTTAGCTCAGCAATAACGGTGCGAGTGCATTTGGCAAGTGGGACTGATCAGTATATTGACCTTGGAACGATCAATGGTTCGAATACATGGCAGCAGTTTAGCAATGCATTTATTGCGCCAATTGGTGCTGTTTCGGTGACTGTTTTTCATGTGATTGCTAAAACTGGCGCACTTACAGTTGATGATTATTCATTAACAGAGGTTGCCCCGATTGTTATTACTCCGACAACAAACTTAGTGCCAAATCCTTCATTTGAAACAGCAAGTGGAAATTTACCGATGAGCTGGCTGCAAGGTCAGTGGGGAACTCTTTCGGCTGCGTTTGCATATCCAGTGACTGGACACACTGGCAAAGGAGCAAAAATCACAGTAAGCTCCTATGCTAATGGAGATGCGAAATGGTATTTCTCGGAGATTCCTGTCACCGCGGGGGATTTGTATGTTTTTTCGGACTGGTCGAATGGCTCCGTTGGTACATCATTGACGGTGCAGTTTCACTTAGCAGATGGAACTTATCAATATCTTGGCCTTGGAAGTGTGGCCGGAACAAATGCGTGGAAACAGTTTAATGCTTCTTTTGTTGCGCCAGTTGGTGCTACTTCCATGACAATTTTCCATGTGATAAAAAGTAAGGGAACGCTTATGGTTGATGATTATAGTTTGCTAGACAAGGGTGCTGCTCCAAAATTTTCTGAAGGAATGATTAGTTTTACTTTTGATGATGGGTATGAAAACATCTTTACTAGTGGTCTTCCGATTCTAGACAAGGCTGGTATCAAGAGCACGCAGGCCATAATAACAACGGGAACATTTACTGATCCGGATTACATGACTGCAGCCCAAGTGAAAACCATAGCAGCTAATGGTCATGAAATTGCATCTCACACCAGAACACATTCTGATCTCCTAACGCTAACTGCGGCGAAAGCAAAAACTGAAATTACCGGATCAAGAAGTGACCTGGCGACTCTCTTGGGCATTGCGCCAAACTCTTTTATGTATCCGCTTGGTTCATATAATGATGCAATCGTTTCTCTTGTGAAAGGGGCTGGATATACGGGAGCAAGGACAACTGACACTGGATATAATACACCTTCATCTGATCCTTATACTCTGCGAAGTCAAGGTGTTAATAATGATGTTTCAATTGGCACGATTAAAAGTTGGATTGACACAGCTATTGCCAATAAGACATGGCTTATTCTTACGCTACATGAACAGGCCGTGCTTCCAAATATTCCAGCCAATTTATATAGTAATGATCCTGCGATTCTCCAACAAATTGTGGATTACGTGAAACTAAAGAACATGAAAACGGTAACTTTTGGTCAAGGTGTTTCAATGCTGGCTAAATAAAAAATGTTCTAATAGTGCCACCCGTTTAAGTTTGTTAAGATTATTTTTTGGGTGGCATCGTTGTTAAATTGTGGACATGAATTAATTGTACTAGCGACAAAATATTTCTTTAACAACAGAATAATAATGGAGGAGAAATGAACAGGAATGAATCATTGGATCTGATGAGGTCTGATTTGAGCAAAATCATTGCTCACAACGTAATGAAAAAAAATCAAAATGAATCGAGAGTTTCAATTGGGAATGTGTCTGCAAATAGTCAATGCTTTTTTCCATTTGCTAGGCTGTTTTTTCTTACGATGATGTTCTTCGCTCTGTTGTTGACCAAAGTTTCTTGGGCAACTCAAGAAAATCTTATTGCAAATGCATCACTTGAAAAGGCAACAGGGAATGTTCCTGCGCACTGGTCAAGGGGGCAATGGGGAGATCTTAAGGCAGCGTTTGAATATCCTGTTGCTGGGCATACTAGCAAAAGAGCCATGAAAATAAGTGTAAAGTCTTTTTCAAGTGGTGATGCAAAATGGTACTTTAATGATATTCAGGTGAATCCTAAAAAAGAATACATCTTCTCAAATTGGTCAAAATCTTCTGTCAGTACTGAGGTTACTGTAAAATTTAATTTCATCAATGGTTCGAGTAAATATGTCTGGCTTGGAACGGTAATTGGAACAGGTGAATGGAAAGAGTTTAAGACGTCTTTTGCTGTTCCTGTTGGGGCTATTTCTATGACTGTTTTGCACACTATTGGACAAAATGGTTTTCTGATTGTTGAAAATTATTCAATTCAAGAAGTTAGCCCGATTTCAAGATTCTCTGAGGGCATGGTTAGCTTTACTTTTGATGATGGATTCGCAAGTGCTTACAATAGTCTGCCAATTTTGGAAAGGGCAGGAATCAGAAGCACCCAGGCCATCATAACAGGATCACTAACTGGAGAAGGATATGTCAATCCTAGATACGTAACAAAAGAACAAGTGAAAGAGATTGCTAAACGAGGACACGAGATAGCTTCGCATTCAAGAAGTCACTTGTCTCTTGTAAAACTTACAGAAGTGCAGATGCGAGATGAAATTATTAGATCAAAGCAGGAGCTTGCAAATTTTGGGATAATTGCCACCTCTTTTATGTATCCATTTGGTACTTATAATGAGGAAATAGAAGCTACTCTAAAAAGAGCCGGATATGCTGGCGCACGTTGTTCCAATCAGGGATACGCTACTCCTTTATCTGATCGATTTCACATCCTTAGTCAAAATGTAAACAGCAATACCTCTTTTAACACCATTAAGGAATGGATTGACAAAGCTGTGGCAGAAAAGTGGTGGGTCGTCTTGACGTTTCACAGGCAAGAAAAATCAACCGACAATATCTTTAGCAATGACCCAATTCTTCTTCAGCAAATTGTTGATTATGTTAAATTGAAAAAAGTTAAGACAGTAACTTTTGGTCAAGGTGTGGCAATGCTTAAAAGGTGATGAGATGTGATTTTTTCTCTTTGCGCATAAGGTGTCAGTTAATTTCAAAAATGCAAGAAAAGAAGGAGGTTCATGTGAAAAAAATTGATTTGACGAGTTGGCGGTGGTGGCTGGGATTAAAGGAAGAAATGGTAATGAGCAAGCCAATAAATAATTATGGAATAACTGTTATTGTTCCAGCTTACAATGAAGAGAAATCAATTGCTGAAACAATTTTAAGCATTCAAGCACAAACAGTTCAACCTAATGAGATAATAATTATTGATGATTGTTCTAGCGATAGGACTGGTGAAATAGCTTCAGTTATGGGGGTGACAGTTGTAAAGACTGAATTTAATCAGGGGGCAAAAGCGACGGCGCAAAAATATGTCTTGGAGCGTGGTTTCGTGAAGACTGAATTGTTCATCACGATTGATGCAGATACCTTACTCGCACCTGATGTTATTGAGCGAACTCTTTCCTATTTTAATGATCCTTTGACAGCTTCGGTGTGTGGTTATGTTATCCCCGCAAGAATTGAATCGATATGGGAAAGGGGAAGATTTATCGAATATGTTTTCAGTATTTCGCTTTTTAAGATGGCGCAAAATCATCTTGGGTCGGTTGTGATTTCATCTGGATGTTTTACTGTTTTCAGAACTGATTTGGTTTTAAAAATGGGAGGATTCAACACGCTGACCATGGCGGAAGATATGTACCTGACGTGGCAACTTTCTATGGCTGGATATCGTATTTATTGTGATAACAAAGCATTTTGTTATCCGTTTGATCCTCCTACTTTCAAGATTTTTGTTGCGCAGCTTGATCGGTGGTATCGCAGTTTTTTTCAAAATTTAGCTATTCACTGGAGTGATTTGCTCAAGTATGATCGGAAGTTGGCTGCTTTTACATTTGGTTACTTGCTGGATGGTTCCATGTTCGCAATTGGTCTTATGTGGGGACTGTTGTATTCAATAGTGAACATTCCGTATGTATCTCTCATAATGACGCTTATGTTGGACACGGCAATTGTTTCAACTGTTTGTATAATTGAGGGAATCAGGATTGGGAGGCTTCATCAGGTATTATTATGTTTACCAGCTTATCAGATAACCCGTCTTGTGGGCATGTTTGTTTTTTGGCGATCAATGTGGAAAGAGTGGATAGTGGGAGATAGGCTAAAACTTTGGGTCAAAGGTCACTGATTTAGGATAAGAAAGCAATAGGCCAATGGTAATTAAAAAACGAAAAGGAGAAATGTGATGAAAAAAAGTTTTATGACGCTGGCTATTACTCTTGGAATGAGCGGTTGTGCTTTTGGTCTGTCGGCAAATGCGGCAGAATTTCCAAGTGGTTATCCTTTCAATTTTTGGAGTGATGCCCGTGTCGGTGAGGGTAAATCTGTCGTTACTGGTCGTTTTGAACAAGGCATTGAGATTGCTAGAATCAATGGTTGGAAATTTATTCCATTTGCCGCAGCTGGGGCAAATTATGGTTCCAATAAGAATGAATATTGGAACAATGAATTCATTCCAGAGTTTGGAGTGAAGGTGACTCATGGAATTTTAATGCCGGTGCAAGATGGTTGGGGAAACTTAAGTGTTGGGCTGCGCCTGAGAAGAGATGTTTATTTTGGAGACGAAAATGCTGGCAAGAACTTTTCAAACAAGGAAATTTTTATTCAGCTTGGTTTCGGTGGGGATTGGAAAAGTAACGATAAATAAGAAGGAGGTTAATGTGGTTGGAATTGGTGGTGGATTTATGGCACTTCTGCATCTAGTACTTAAACGACCAATTGTTGGGGTTTTGGGTGTTACTATGGTAGTGGTGTCGGAATTTAATGACTATCCAGTAGCCTATAACATTACAAGGGATTTTGCCTACGTCAGTTGTGCAATTGAAGATGCTCAAAAAGAAGCTGGTAAATTTTTTCAAAGCAAGGTTATTCTGGCAGATAATCGACGAAACATTATTTATAAGAAAAAAAGGCAGCTGCTAACAAAAAATCAAATAGCAATTGCAGCTCAAACGCAAATGCGGCAAATGCAATCCGAAGCGCAAATCCCGTTAGGATTTCGTTGACAAGCAATTAGTTGCAAGAAAGAGTATAGCAATCCTGAGGGAAAAATTTTCCTCAGGATTGCTTTCTTATTGTGACAGATATTTTATTGGTCATGATTTGTGTATATTGTGTATTTAAAGTTATGCACAGCGTATAATGTTTTTTTCATTGGTTGCGAAGTATTAAGGGAATTAATAATGGTATAATGGCTGCTGGAAGCCATTTTATGTTATACACAATCTTTTACCACGCTTGTGTATATTGTGTGCATAACTATGCTATTGATACACAATCGCAAAGGTTGTACAATGGGAAAATGTCACAAGAAAAAATAAAAAATTTAACCCAAAAACAAAAAAAGATTTTCGATTATATTTCTGGTTGTCTCAAGAAAGACAAGCTCTCCCCAACAATTTCACAGTTGGCAAAATTCATGGGGGTTTCATCGCTGAGGACGGTGACCCAATACCTGGAAAGCTTAGAACGAAAGGGCCTCATTGTGCGAGCTCATCACCAAAACCGTGGAATTCGTTTGGCAACTTATGATGACGTGATGACTTCAACGGTGATTTTGCCGGTGATTAGCAGTGCGGGCTGTGATAATATGCAGGTTTTTGCCGAGCAATCTTTTGATGAGTTCGTCACTTTGGATTGCGACTTCATCCATGGCAAAAATCCTGAGCAGGTTTATGTTTTTAGGGCGGTTGGCGACTCCATGTGCGATGCCGGAATCGAAACGGGCGATTTGGTGATTACGGAAAAAACTTCGGAAGTTTTCAGCAAGGATAAGGTCGTGGCCGTGATTGACGGAATGGCCCTGATCAAACAAATTAATTTTTCTCCTAATGCGGTGGTTTTGCAACCAATGTCCCAAGACCCACAATATCGTCCGATTATTATGAAAAAAGATTTCCAGGTTTTTGGAAAGGTTATTGATGTTATTAAAAATTTTAGCGGAGGAGACGAATTGGTATATGAAGATTTGTAGGAAGTATTTTGTATTGCTTATGATTTATATAATTATTTGTCTAAAAATATGATTATTGAACCAATTAGGAAAAGAAGAAGCTCTCGAACCTATAAAAGCGATCCGATTTCTGATGAATTTATAAATGAGCTTATTAAGGCTGGACAATTTGCGCCAAGCGCCATGGGGAGGTGTGCGGTGGAGTTTGTTGTCATTCAAGATCAAAAAGTCAAGGAAGCAATTTTTGCGGTTATTGATCAGGACTATATCAAAACAGCCCCCGTGCTCATTGCTCCTGTGGCAACTGACAAATCAGTTTTGCCAGTGCAAGATCTTTCGATTGTTTCAGAACACATTTTTCTTCAAGCCACGCAGCTTGGACTTGGCAGTGTTTGGAAAAATCTCAATGAGCAATGGGAGGAAAAAGTTAAAGAAATTCTCAATATTCCTCCAAATTTTCGGATGATTAACATTATTCCAATCGGTTTTCCTGCTGAGGAAAAACCAGAGCATGGCGACGAAGAATTTAAGGTTGAAAAAATTCATCAAGAAAAGTGGTAGAAATTTTAATAATATAATTTTTTTAGAAAATAAATTAGATGACCGAAGAAACTTTTGAGAGAAGTCTTGAGCTTAAAGCGACGCAGGCGGGAAATATTGCTGGTTTGGTCGGCGCTTGGTGGAAAGAGATTTCCAAGCAGGCGCAGTCGCCGGCAACTCCTGGCAAACTCTATGCAATTGGCAACTATTTGGTGGAGCTGACGAAGAACTCCTTGAGCGACGGTAAAAGTGATGGAAAGGTGACGGCAATTTTTGATGGCGAAAAAGTGAAAATTGTGATCGATGATCTTGGCAGTGGCGAAAAAGAAATCAACTTGAACGTGAAAGGCGATTATGGAATGAAAGAATCGATTGAATATTTTGATGTTTTCACGGTTGAATCAAAAGGCCGAAAATATGAAAAGAATTTTCGAAACATTGTTGAAGAAACTGATGACAGTGATCTTTATGATGGTTCGAAACTGACTATTGTTAAATATCACATTACCCAAATTAATGAAGCAGCAGAGACCTATCACTCAAATAGAAATTTTGAAGAAAGGATGTAGGTTGGAATAAGTGGGGGCTGAGGTGTAATAATACATGCGAGTAATTTTTTAATTATCAAAAAATGATATGCAAAAATATTGTCAGGCATGTGGAATGCCCTTGGTCAAAAAAGAAGATTTTGCCGGTGGAAATAAAGATTCAGGGTTTTGTCTTTATTGTGTGGGCGAAGATGGAAATGTGAAATCTTGCGAAGAAATCTTTGAAGGTGGCGTCCAATATTTCATGAGCCAAATTGGAAACAATCGTCAATTGGCGGAGAAAATTACCAGAAAAAATATGATTCAACAGCCTTATTGGCGAGGAAAAAATTGCGAAATTTTGAAAGGGGATGCGGCAACCGATGCTGAATTTGCAGAAGTGATGAAAAAAATGAGTTAACATTTGAGATTTATAAATTAATCCAATAAGTAGTTTAATCTATAGCCATATGGAAAAAATCAAAATTGAGCAACATGGGTTCACGGCGTTCTCATGGTTTGCAGGTTGGCTTTTTACAATCGGCTTCTTGCACCTTTCCTTCTGGGAAGGATTGCTTGCAATCGCCGTCTGGCCTTATTTCATTGGGGTTGCTGTGAGCGGCTTTGTGAGCTAAGCTTGCATTAAAAGATTAGTATAGATAAATAATAGTTGCGTGTTGATGAAGAATACGATGCGAATTTTTTTTGAGTTGTCATTCTTGGGTTTTTTGGATCATGCGTAATTTATGGTCTTGAATGATTCAAAAGTAACTCGGAATTTTTACGAACTTGCGTTCTTTTTTGGCCATAGAAGCGACAGCGACTCCGAGTACTTAGCCGTAGTCTTAGGCTAAGTGCGTGCTCAAAAAAGGATGCAAGTTTGTAAAAATGTTTTCAGGGACAAATGCTATTTTTCAAAACCATGATTTGCGTATGACCCGTTTTTTTATTTAAATATACTTTATGATTGGATTTTTCGATTCTGGCTTTGGAGGTTTGACCATTTTGAAAGAGATGGAAAAAATCTTGCCTGATTACTCATATATCTATCTTGGTGACAACGCGCGGACTCCGTATGGCAATCTTTCGCAAGAAAAAATTTATCAATATACTCATCAGGGTGTTGACGAACTGTTTCGGCGAGGTGCTAATCTTGTCATTTTAGCTTGCAATACTTCTTCAACTATGGCCTTGAAAAGATTGCAACAGGAATATCTTCCTGGGAATCATTATTCCGACTGCTGAAGAAATGATTAGAGCGAAAAACATTGGTGTTTTTGCAACACAGGCTACTGTTTCTTCTTGCGTCTATCGAGCTGAAATTGCAAAATTTAATCCAAGAGCTAAGGTTTTTCAACAAGCCTGCCCGGCTCTTGTTCCTATCATTGAGGCTGGGGATTTTGCTCAACTCGAAAGTGTGGTTCAAAGGTATGTCGAAGAACTTTTTGAAAAAAGTGCTGAAATTGACACAATCATACTTGGTTGCACGCATTATGGAATAATTGAGAATATTTTTCGTATGCACATTCCCGATAAAATCAAAATAGTTTCACAAGGGGAAATTGTTACGGATAAATTAAGGAAATATCTAAATAATCATCCCGAATTTAGAGATAGGTTAAAAAGAGCCAAAAAGAAAATATTTTTGACAACGGGAAATTCACCCCACATTCAGCAATTGGCGGAATTATTTTATGGTGAAAAAATCGATTTGGAAGTTGTGAAATTATAATTAATGGATATTTCGCTTAGCCTAAGTGCTACACTTATTTGCGACCGTCTCGAAAGTGTAGTAATATTATTTTACAAATAAAAATTTTTTGAGATGGTTATTTTATGGCGAGTGACATATTTCTAAAAAGGATCACCAATAGTATTATTAAGAACTCTCCTAAAACGGGGATTTTTATCCTTGCTGTTCTTTGGGATTTGGGAAACGCGACAGCCGAATCATTTTTTTCTCCAAAGTATAGCTTTACAAAGCCAACACGGGCATTGTTTGGATTGGATGATGAGAAGTTTCAAAAGCTGAATATTAAACAAGGGACTATTCGGCAGAATTTGCGTCGCTTAAGATTGCAAGGAATCGTTAAAAATACCGGGTCTGGCTTTTCGCTAACCACAAAAGGTAAAGAGGTTATTGAGAAAATTATCAGGAGAAAAAATTTTTTGAAAAAAAAGTGGGATGGTCAATATAGATTGGTGATTTTTGATATCCCTGAAAAAAAGAGAAATGCGAGAAATTGGCTTAGAAGTGAACTTTATATGTTGGAATATTCTCAACTTCAGTTGAGTGTTTTTATCGGTAAGAAGCCGTTACCCGAAGATATCATTGAAAAAATCCAGCTTCATAAAATAACCGGATATGTTAATTATCTTTTAGTGAAAAATGTTTATGACAAAAAACGTATTAAATGAATTTGTGATATTTAAAGTATATTAGCAAAAATATATTGAAATTATGGCGTTACAAAACTTTGCGACCGTCTTGAAAGTGTATTGTCTTATTTTTGTTTGATTAGGTGGGGGCATTGTGGGTGGATTGCTTGGTGAAATTTTTGGATTGGGATATTGATTATTATTGCGAATATGATTGAAATTGAAAAAAAATTTAAATTAAATCAGGAGGAAAAAGAAAGACTACTGATTGGGGCTGATTTTTTGGGTGAAAAAATTTTCACGGATGTTTATTTTGACAGTGCTGATTTTACGCTGACCAAAAATGACATTTGGCTGAGAAGGAGGGGGAATAACTTTGAACTTAAACTTCCGATTTATCAAGCTGAAAAAAAGGGAGCTACGCAATATCAGGAAATCACGGGTGAGGAAAAAATTAGAGAGATTTTTGCAGTTGCGCCGGTTTTGGATTTTGAAAATGATATCAAGGTTTTTGGGTACGAAGCTTTTTGCAAGTTAAAGACAGTTAGAAAGGAACATCTGAAGGGTGGCTTCATAATTGATTTTGACAAAACCACTTCTGACATTCAGGGCGAGCAAGATTTTAATTATCAAATTGTAGAAATAGAATTGCTGGTTGAAAATAGAAATGAAATTTTATCGGCAAATAAGAAAATCGAAAAATTTGCCAAGATAAACAATCTTAAATTTGAAAGAATACGTGGAAAAATTGCTGAATATCTTTCTCAAAAAAGACCAAAACATTTTAAAGCTTTGGTGGAAGCAGGCGTGGTGGAGGTGGCTTCTCGGGCGTAGGTGATAGCGGGCAAAATTGAAATTGTGTTTTTTGGTTATTTTTAAGGCTCAAGAATCAATGGATTCAAGAGCCTTAAGTGAAATATTTCATGGTGTTTTTTAGGATGGATGCTTTTGGAACTTCTTAACGATTTTTTCTCCAGCATTGAAAGCAAAATCTCCATTATCTTGAAATATGATTATCTCAAGAGCGCCAATCAGGAGCATGGGGATGATTATGAGCCAGAAGATTATTCCCGGCGCAACTTGATTTTGTGTACCGCTGGTAATGTTTTGCGTGGAATTCAGCATAAGACCTCCATTGAGGTTGAATTTGAGAAAAACTATGGCTATTCTTTCCTACTTTCTTTATAAACCGAAAAGTTTAGAAGGTCAAGAAATGGCGGCTCTATACTAAACAGGGTGGTGGATAAGTTTAATTTTTATTTCAATAAAGCGGTATTTAGTTGTTCCACCCCATGACTAATATTATTGTCATCCTGAGCGAAGCAGAATTGCGATAGCAATGATGCGAAGTCGAATGATCTGAGCCCGTATTTACTCCTTTTAGCGCTAAAACTCAGATTCTTCGACTTCGCTACGCTCGCAATGACAAAAACCACCACACGTTTTGACAAAGAGCTGAAATTGGCCGAGCCTGGGAATTTGGAATTAGGTTGTAGTCGGATATTTGGTGGATAATAAAGGAGGTATTAATACCCTCGGGGGCAAGCCCTGTACCCTATGGGCTCACGAGACGAGCTTTGTAGGTAAAATACCATTTATTACCTCCATTGAATCGGTCTCGATACGCATCGGGACTCTCACTTCGTTAGATAATAAATTATACTAAATTAACCCAGGCTATATTGGCTTGATGTTTATAAATCAAGATTTAGAAATTTATTGGAAATTGATTATTGGGATTTAAGATTTTTGTTTGTATTCTTGTCGCGCTATAACAGTGGCGTAAATTTCCTTGGCTCCGGCAGCCTTGAGGATGCGAGCACATTCAAAAATTGTTGAACCGGTTGTGGCAATGTCATCAACAAGCAGAATTCTTTTATTTTTTATTGCTGAAACATCTGAAACTGTAAAGGCATTTGAAATATTCAAATTGCGATCGTGATGACTGCGAAGACTCATTTGTGGTAATGTGTAACGATTGCGGACAAGTGCGGTAGTGCATATCGTCAGGGGTGAATCCGGCAAGAGATTTTCTGCTACGTCTTTTGCGAGCAGCGTTGATTGATTGAATCCTCGCCAGCGAAGTCTTCTGGGGTGAAGTGGGATTGGAATTATAAGCTCAGGCAGGGGCAACTCATAGCTTTGAATGGCTCTGACGATTAAAGTTGCAAGAGGTTTGGACAATTCTTTGATAAAGCGATATTTGAAAAGGTGGACGGCTTTTGAGATAATTGGGTCTTGATAACTTGCCGCAACCAGAATTCCACTTAGGTCTGATTTTTTCTTGCAAGCAAAACAGGCTTGGCCATCTGGTGTTATTATTTTTTCGCACAGCGGACAAAATTGTTGGTCACGGAGTTTTATTTTTTTGCTGCAAACCTCGCAAAGCCAATAATTTTCAACTCCGCAAACGATGCAATTAATAGGAAAAATGGTATCAAGGAATAAGCTGTTAAGATTTTGTAAAAAAATGGCACTCTTTATCCACAGTGGAGTTATTTTCATTATTGTTGATTTTTAAAATGTATGTTATGATTTCTGTAATTGCTATGACTTAGCGTAACATAAAAACAAATATGCTTGAATTATTTAAAACAAATAAAAACCATTTTATTGGCGTTGATTTCGGAACATCTTCTATTAAGGTGGTGGAACTTTCGTATACTGATCAACAAACTCATTTGGAAAATTACGGGTTTGTTGATTTGAATTTGCCTAGCCATGACAATAGTATTAAACCAGCTTCACTCGAGCAAGCTTTAAATGATTCCTTGAAAAAACTTATAATTAAAATGAATGCCAGGCCTGCCGCAACCTATGTTTCTATTCCTGGTTTTAGTGGACTGGTGACAATTGTTGAATTGCCGGATATGCCCGATGATGAATTGACGAAAGCGATTCAATTTGAGGCGCACAAATATATTCCTAGCGCTCTTGAAGAGGTTGCCATGAGTTGGGAGGTTATTGAAAGAAAAACTGACGCTCCAAAACTTCAAGAGCAGGAAAGCATGATGTCTAAACTAAAATTCAAGAGTGAGTCAAAAAACAAAACCACTGGAAAAATTAAAGTTTTGCTTGTTGCTGCTCCAAAAAAGGATATCGAACATTGCGACAGATTAGTTTCTGGGGCTGGATTAGAAGTCAGTGCCATTGAGCTGGAAACTTTTTCAATTGCTCGCTCCCTAGTTGGTGATAGTACTGGAACCTTTTTGATCGTAGATGTCGGCTCTAGAGCAACCAATATAATTTTAGTTGAAAAAGGTGTTATTCAGGTTAACAGAAATATCGATGCCGGAGGAGATGAAATCACCTCAGCTATTGCTGATGGTATGAATATTTCACGTGCAAGGGCTGATGTGTTCAAAAAAGGAGAAAAAGATATGCTCAACGGTAATGAAAACGCCATAATTATTCCGGTGCTTGATTTGATTGTGGGAGAGTTGAGAAGAATCATTGCTGCCTATAAGGAAAAAAATAATAATTCAGTTATCGAAGCCCTGATTATTTCAGGCGGTACTTCAAAGATGAAGGGGATCGAGGAATTTTTTAATCGTTCCCTGGGCGAAAAAATTCAAATAGGAAATCCATGGCGGAGTATTGTTGTTAAGGCTGAAGTTGCTCCTTTTGTCAAAGAGATAGGCTCATCCTTTTCAGTTGCTCTTGGTTTGGCAATGCGCGGAATTGATGATTATAAAAGAAAATAGGATACTATTAACGCTTGATCGGTCTGATATCCATCATATGAGATGATAAAAATTAAAACTATAAATCACTAATATACACGAATCCTATCGCTAATTATCGCTAATCGTATGCATTTTTGATTCTGCATGAATTGGAAATGCAAAAAATTAGAAATTATCTGAGACAAATTAGAATCGATTCGGCATTAATTTACAATCATGACTACAATTAATCTTCATCAAGACCAACAACGGGAAGAGATGCTCAATAATTCGAGCAAATTGAATTTTAGCATCGTTGTTTTTGTGCTGGTTTTCTCAATAATAGTTGTTTCATATGTGGGGTTGAAAATTGGAATTTCCATAATTAGTAAGAAAGATCTTGCACTGCAGGATCAAATAAAAATAACAACAGAAGAATCACTTAATGGAAACAAGCGTATTGACGATGTCATTGATTTGCAGGCGAGGTTAGCAGAAATAGGGGCTAATCTAGAAACAAAGAAAGTGGTGGATGTCAATAGTATATTAGATAAGGTCGCAAAAAATGTCATACCTGGAATTGTCTTTTCCTCTTATACGGATACTGACAAGAAAATTTTAATAACAATGAGAGCATCAAACTTCGATAGTGTTTCAAAGCAAGTTTATAATTTCAAGCAGGTAGCTGACTTTGCCATGGTTGAGGTGAGAAGTCTGGATAGGGATTCTAAAGGCATAAAATGTGATGTCGAGATTAACATCAAATAATAAGTTTTTAACAAATAAGCCCCTTTGTCTTTGTTTAAATTAACAAGATAGGGGTAAAACAAAAAAATGAGGTTGAAATATTTATTTTTTCCTGTGATTCTGATCATTGCTGTGGCTGTTTTTTTTGGTTACATAAATCCATTGATTGACACATTCAAATCCGCAAATAATGACTACAATGCGAGTCAGCAGAAACTTTTAGTTATTCAGACTAAAAAAAATGCCCTGGAGTCACTGGGCAGTACGATTGCTGACGGAAAAGGTGACAGCGCTTTGGTATATGAATATCTTCCTAAAGATAAGGTTGAAGAAAAAATTATTGGGGAAGTAAATTATGCTGCGGCTAATTCTGACGTATTTTTGAATAACATCGGAATTGTTGATGCCCCAGTTGTTGCCAGTGTTGGCCTGGATCAGACTCCTAAGGCCAAACCCGTTGAGGTTATCAGAAACATTCAAGCAACAATTATGGTTGAAGGCGATTATGACAAATTAAAAACATTTATTAATGGAATTCAGCATATTCAGCTTTATAATTCAATCAAGTCGCTAAATATTGCTACTATTGAAAAGGCCACCAGTAACACCGATCCTTCAGCGGTGGCAGTTTCAAGTGCCACGACGATTGCAGTTAAGCTGATTGTGGATTTCGGATATTTGAAACAGATTAAAATAGACGACAAAAAATTAACCAGTTTCAAGCCAGATATTGACAATCAAACAATCCAAAATTTAAAAGCATATATTCAAGGAAGTGTCCCAAAAATTAATACCGCTGGCTTGAATATTGGCAGCAATAATCCCTTTCTTCCTTAACTTGAGCTTGTTTTGATGATTGCGAAATTGTTTTTCTATTTACTTAATTATATTTACATTGATGAATGCACTAACTGACGATGACAAAAAAAGTTCGTTGCCGGCGGATCAAAAAGTGGAAGAACTTAATGACGATGAAATTATCGCTAAAGAGGCAAAAGCATTAAACATGCCCTATCTGAGCAAAAGTGTTCCGGTCTTTATTGATGTACTTAATGTGATTCCTGAGGATGTTGCTAGAACAAATCAAATAGTTGCATTTGAAAAAAAAGATAATCTTGTCAAAGCCGGCATAGTTGATCCGCACAATATTAATGCCCTTAATGTTCTTCGTTTTATTTCTGAAAAAACCCAATTGAAATTTGAAGTTTATTTGATTTCAAGTAAACTTTTTCAAGATTTGATTAATCAATATGGAGGAGGAACCAAGAAAGCAATCGAGGAGGCAGTTGATTCTCTGAGAGAGGATGCTGCAGAGGAAGATGGTCATGGAAACTTTGCGATGGATGATGGCTCCCGAAGCGACAGTAATGTTCAATCGGCGCCGGTAACAAAGCTTCTAAGCGTCATCATTCGCCATGCTATTGATGGAAAAGCTAGTGATATTCACATTGAGCCGATTGGTAAAGAATATCGTGTGCGATTTAGGGTTGATGGTCTACTCTATGCATCACTTTCGGTTCCCAAGGAAGTTGGAAAGGCAGTAGTATCCAGGATTAAAATTCTCGCTAATTTGAAAATTGATGAAAAAAGAAAACCGCAGGACGGTCGTTTTAATGTGGTAGAAAGTGGTCACCCAATTGATTTTCGCGTTTCGACTTTGCCGATAATGGATGGCGAAAAACTTGTTATGCGAATTTTGGACAGGGATAATAAGTTGGCTAGCCTTGAAAACATGGGAATCATAGGTCAAGGAGGTGATATTTTGATTAGGAATATTGACGAGCCGTTCGGAATTATTTTAATAACAGGTCCGACAGGCAGTGGAAAATCGACAACGCTGTATTCTTGTTTGGAGCTTTTGAATAAGGAAGAAAGAAACATCATTACGCTTGAAGATCCGGTCGAGTATTCCATTGATGGCGTGAATCAAAGTCAAATAAATCCAGAAATTGGCTATACTTTTGCCAGTGGCCTCAGGTCAATATTGCGTCAAGATCCAAATATCATAATGGTAGGTGAAATTCGTGATAATGAAACCGCAGAGCTGACTATTCATGCTGCTCTAACTGGTCATTTAGTGCTTTCAACTTTGCACACCAATAGTTCAATTGGGGCTATCCCCCGACTTGTGGACATGAGTATCGAGGCTTTTTTGCTGGCATCTTCTTTGCGAGTCGTTGCTGCGCAACGTTTAGTGCGGAAAATTTGTGAAAAATGCAAACACGAGGTTGAAGTTTCACCAAAATTGCAAAGATATATGCTTGCAGAAATTGAAGGTGTTTCAAATGAGGATATGGCTAAATATGGATTTGATATAAAAAAGAAAATTTCAATTTTTGAGGGCAGTGGTTGCGGGGAGTGCGGAAAAACCGGATATAAGGGAAGAACCGCCATATTTGAAGCGCTGGAAATTGATGTTAATATTAAGGATATAATCTCGGAGCACAATGGCAATGAACAAGCCATTAAAGATTATGCAAAAACCAAGGGAATGATAACGATTAAGCAGGATGGAATTTTGAAAGTCCTCACCGGAAGAACAACTCTTTCCGAGGTTGAGCGAGTGACTGAGGGCAGTAGAAGTGTTGGTGGCGATGTGGACGAAGCATAAGGGAAAGGCAATCTCTATTGAAGTTTGAATTGGTGTTGTGATTTTGGGACCAGTTTCGATTTGGCGCTCGAATCTGTTCAGATTATTAGCTAGTGAAAAATCGTTCGTCTGGGGTATTGATTCCATTTCTTTTCAACTTTATTATCTAGCGAAGCGAGAGTCCCGATGTGTATCGGTACCGATTCAATGGAGCCAGCAAAAGGTGATTTGCCTACGAGGCTTGACACGTCGCTCACGAGTGACATGTCTTGCTCCCGGGAGTATTTATTCAAGAGGCGAAAGTTGAAAAACAAATGAGTGGTATGAGTGTAATTATTTAGTAGCCTAAAATCAATATGAATGAAAAAAAGATTTTAATTGTGGAGGATGATGCATTTATTCGGGATATTTATCAAACAAAATTTAATCAAGAAGGATTTGAAGTTGTTATGGCTGAAGATGGCATATTTGCGCTTGAAAAGATGGAACAATTTATTCCGGATATTATTCTGCTTGATGTGCTGATGCCTTATATGGATGGAGTAGAAGTTTTGAAGAAAATAAAGGAAAATGCAAAATTGAAGAATATCCCAATAATCATGCTTACAAATATTTCTGAAAAAGAAAAAGTAGATATGGCCTCAGAAAATGGTGCGGATGGTTATTTGATTAAATCACATTTTACGCCTTCGGAAGTTGTGCAGAAAGTTAAAGTTTTGCTGAAAATGTAAAGTTTGTTATAATGTAAAAATACTTTCATAAAATAAAAATAAAAAAATGCCAACGTTAAATAGTGAACAAAGAATAAAAAACCTGCTACGTTTGGTTGCTCAGCAAAATGCTTCTGATTTGCATTTGGTCGTGGGCCGTTATCCAACCGTTCGCCTTGATGGAAAACTATATCCTCTCACGCAAGAGGCTGTTTTGTCCGCCGAGGATACTAAGATGCTCAGTGACGGCTTGATGACAGAGGAAAATAAAAAAAGACTCATCGCTGATGGCCAAGTTGATTTTTCATATAATTTTGAGGAAAAGGCCAGGTTTCGAACTAATGTTTTTTATCAAAAAGGCAATGTTAGTGTGGCAATGCGTTTGGTTTCTGGGCGTATTAGAACGCTGGAAGAGCTGAATTTGCCACTCGCCCTTTATGAGTTTACCCATAAAATGCAAGGTTTGTTGCTCGTGACCGGACCAGTTGGTCATGGAAAATCAACCACACTTTCAGCACTTATTGATTTTATTAATCACAATCAAGATAAACACATCATAACAATTGAAGATCCAATCGAATATATTTATGAGCAAGATCGTTGCATTATCAATCAACGTGAAATTGGCAAGGATACAAAATCATTTCAAGACGGTCTTCGAAGTGTTTTCCGAGAAGATGCTAATGTGGTGCTGATTGGAGAATTGCGAGATTTGGAAACTATTACCACAGCCATGACTGCAGCGGAAACCGGGCATTTGATTTTGGCAACAATCCATACGAATGACACCTCTCAAACAATTGACCGAATCATTGATGTTTTTCCGGCTCATCAACAAAATCAAATCAGATCGCAACTGGCAAGTGTGCTTCTTGGGGTTGTTTCGCAGCGACTGTTGGCGAAGGTTGGAGGAGGACGCATCCCAGCTCTGGAAATTATGATCAACAATCATGCGGTTGAAAACTTGATTAGAGAGAATAAGACATATCAGATTGATTCTGTTATTGAAACAAGTTTGCGCGATGGAATGATTTCGCTGGACAAATCTTTGGCTGATTTGGTGCAGCGAGGTTTAATAGTGGTTGACGATGCTCTTTTATATTCCAGTAACCGGGAATATTTGCAGATGCTGATTGGTGGGAGGAGTGAGTAGCTCGGCAATGTGTTAATGTTAATCAATGAAACTAAAAAGTAATTAAATATCTTAATCCTATGAAATTTTCTTTTCAAGCTAAGAGTTCTCTCGGGGATTTGAGAGAAGGGCAAATTGAAGCAGTCAGTAGAGATGCGGCTGCAACGATGCTCCAAGCCAAAGGCTTGGTGCCTATTTCAATTGAACAAGAAAAGAAAGTCCCAGAAATCATTAAAGATTTGCAGCATCTTTGGGAGGGCATAAATTTGCGCGAGGTGGCTGTTTTTTATCGGCAAATGTCAACCTTGATTGAAGCAAAGGTTGCAATTATATATTCCATGCGAGCGGTTGCTGACCAAACGGAAAATACTTATTTAAGGACAGTGATTTGGGATATGGTGGATGATTTGGAGGACGGAATGCCACTCTCTGAATCAATGTCAAAACACCCGGATGTTTTTGAATCTTTGGCGGTAAGTATGGTTCAGGCTGGCGAAATCTCGGGAAATCTGGAACGCTCAATTTCATTTTTGGCTGAAAATGCAGAAAAGAATTATGATCTTACTTCAAAAATCAGAAGCGCACTTTTTTATCCGACCTTTGTTTTGTCAGCTGCGGCAATAATTGGTTTTGTAGTTTCGACATTGGTTTTGCCGAAATTGACGGCAGTGTTTAAAGATATGGGCGTTGAAGTTCCCTGGTACACGCGAGCCCTGATGTCTTTTGGTGATTTCATGAGTCAATATTGGTGGGCAGCGCTACTTTTTTTAATTGCACTGATTAGCGGGACTATTTACTATTTGCGAAGTGAAGATGGAAAAAGAGAATGGGATGTTGTCAAAATGAAAATTCCTATTGTTGGAAATGTGTTTAAATTTGTGTATTTGGCTCGTTTTTCCGAGAATTTGGCAGTGCTTTTGGCTGGCGGCATTCCAATAGTCAGAGCCCTCACAATCATCAGTAGTGTTGTTAATAGCACGGCCTATGAGAGTGTGATTTTGCGGGCAGCTGATGAAGTGAAAAAAGGTGGAACGATGAGTAGCGTTTTTGCTCGATCTTCGCATTTCCCACCAATTGTTCCACAGATGATCAAGATTGGGGAAGATTCTGGAAAAATAAGTGAGGTCTTGAATCACATCGCAGTTTTTTATGGAAAAGAAACTGATAACATTACGCGTAATCTTTCAACCATGCTTGAACCTATTTTGATATCACTGCTGGGAATTGGTGTTGCAATTTTGGTTTTTGCAATTTTGATTCCAATTTATAATCTGTCTTCGCTGATGTAGCAGAGGCTTGTTTGAATGGTGAAAAATTAATTTAAAAAATATTATTTGAATTTAGAAACTATTGTGCTATAATTTAATTATGAAAAAAGAAAATAAAATTAAAACTAAAAATAATATCCCCGGCTTTGATGAAAAAGGCTTTACCTTGATTGAGCTTATGATTACGGTTGCGATTATTGGAATTTTAGCTGGGACGGTTTTGGTCAGCACTCAGGGCAGTATGGAGAAATCAAGAAAGGCTTCCGCAATCACAACTGCTTCAAGTGTCTTGCCTGAATTGGTTGCCTGTCAAGATGATGGCGGTTTCGCGAAGAACGCTGCGCCAGTCGCAACAAATCCTGTTTGTTGCACCGCTGTTGCTTGCGGTGCTGCTTTCGCAGGGCATACAGTGACTTGGCCGGATGTAACCACTAAAACAGGTTGGGCCTATGGGGCAACTTCCGGAGCGCTATCTACGAGTAATTATGTGTACACTTTAACAAAAACAATATCTGGAGTTGTCAATACGATAACTTGCAGCTACGCAACAAATGATTGTAACTAGTTGCTGGATTTTAGATTTTCACATTTATTTTACAGTATAAAAATAAGAAGTTTGAATATAGTGTTTAAAATAAAAAGGTCGATATGCGAAAAAAGAAAGTAGATTATGTTTGAAATCAGGTTGCTTATCAGAATAAGAATACCAAAAGAGTGTTTGATTTTTTGACTGATTGGCAATTATAATTTTTTAAATAAATATTAAATAATTAATAAATAATATGAAAAACATGAAAAAAGGTTTCACCTTGATTGAACTTTTAATTGTTATTGCAATCATTGGAATTTTGGCGGGAATTATTCTCGTGAGCACCAGTAGTGCTCGCACAAAAGCCGCTATGGCTTCTGTTAAAGCATCAATGCGTAGTATTTCGCCGGCTGGAATAATTTGTCGAGGCGCAACTCCAACTCCTGGAAATGTTATAGCTGGTGTTGTTGGAGGTTCACTCTGCAGTGTTCTTGCTGCTGCTGGCGGAACTGATTCAGTTTGGCCTGCAATTTCTCAATGCGGAACTCCGACATATACAATAACTGCTGGGACTACTGATTCTTGGACGGTAACCTTGACAACTTGTCCAAGCTTGACAGCCTGTGCTGGTATTGTTGTTGATCCAACTGGTTTGGCAACTATTCCTGGCACCTGTAACTAGTTTCATTGCCTTGTTTAATATTTAGTGATTAATAAATAATATGAAAAACATGAAAAAAGGTTTCACCTTGATTGAACTTTTAATTGTTATTGCAATCATTGGAATTTTGGCGGGAATTATTCTCGTGAGCACCAGTAGTGCTCGCACAAAAGCC
>Ga0194047_10000704_pt1 | contig 21617 bp, 21 predicted proteins | sample JunL225m_MetaG_2_FD_160070 | JGI IMG/M metagenome (GOLD analysis project Ga0194047, IMG submission 160070) | Anoxic zone freshwater microbial communities from boreal shield lake in IISD Experimental Lakes Area, Ontario, Canada - Jun2016-L221-5m | ecosystem: Environmental > Aquatic > Freshwater... | reverse complement strand
GCTTAATATTTCTTCTTTAATCTCTTTTTTTATTACTTTATACATTATGATTTTAACTAAACTATTTTTTCTATTCTATAGAATTATTGTCTAGTTTATAGGGTACCGGTCATAATGATAAACCTTCACCATCATTCTCAAGATTTGAAAACATAGGTAGTATTCTATCTTTAAAGTCTTCTTTGCTTGCTTCTAATACTGCTTTGTTACGACCACCGACAAATCCTAAAAATCTCATACTAAAAAAATATATATGCATTATATCACATTTTACTTTAATTCGAAGTCTTTTAGCTTTTTACTACTTATTGGTTTCGCTGATAGTGATTGAAGTTTGAGCAGTTCGGCGTATATTCCGTCAGAATATTTTGCTAAATCTTCTGGACTTCCTTGTTCTGCTATAGTACCTCCTTGTAGGACTATAATTTTATCTACATTCTTAATAGTTGACAATCTATGCGCAATAATCATCGTTGTCTTCCCTTCCATTAATTTGTTAATAGCTTTTTGTACTTCCAGTTCTGCCTTACTGTCTAGAGATGAAGTGGCTTCGTCGAGAACTAGTATTGGAGCATTTTTCAAAATGGCTCTAGCTATACTAATTCTCTGTTTTTGGCCACCGCTCAGTTTCACACCTCTTTCTCCGATTTCCGTTTCATAACCTTTATCGAATGTAAGTATGAAATCGTGAGCATTTGCTGCTTTGGCTGCATTATAGACTTCATCATCGCTTGCCTCAGGTCTACCATATTTTATATTTTCCAAAATAGATCCTGAGAATAGTAATGAGTCTTGCAAGACTACGCCTATATTTTTGTGCAAAGAATTCTGTGTAATTTTTGTAATGTCTTGGTCATCTATACTTATAGTTCCGGTTCTAGCTTCATAAAATCGTAAAAATAAATTAGTCAATGTAGTTTTTCCTTCTCCACTCATTCCTACTATTGCTAATTTTTCTCCTTGTTTTAAATCAAATGAAATATTTTTTATAACATCTATACTTTTACCGCTTGTTGAATAATTAAATGAGACATTATCAAATTTAATATTTCCTTGAACATTTTTAATATTTTTCGCATCTGGTAAATCATTAATTTCTGCCTTTTCATTTAATACATCAAAGAAATCTTTTGACCCTGCAACTGCTTGTTGTATCTGACTTAATATAAATGACATTGCAAATAATGGAAATCTTGCTTGTGTAACTAATTGCAATAATAAAGTCATTTCACCAAGGGTATATCTGCCAGTATATGTGAAATAAATAATGTAGGCATATATTGCGAAAAGTATAATATTCAAAAACAATCGTCTGTATACATCAAATATGTGATAGCCCCTTGATTGGACTTTGGTTAAAGCTTCTATTTCAATTCTTTTCTTTTTGAAAAAAGATGACTCTAATTTTTCGTTAATAAAAGATTTTACGACTCTTATTGATGAAACGACTTCTGTTGCTCTACCAAATTGTTTATCGTTAATTTTATTAATATCATTTTGTCTTTTTATCCATGTTTTACTAGATTTATCACTAATAATAATATAAACAGGAAATAATACGGCAAGTAATATTGCAATCTCCCAGCTATAAAAAGCTAAGTATATAACTGTGAATAATGCTGTTAGAAAAAAAGGTAGAAAATTATTCGCTGCAGAATTTATAAATTGCGTAATATTATCTATGCCTCTTTGCAATTTACTAACTATTTTACCTGTCTGTTCATTATCGAAATATCCAATCTGTAAACTCAGAACATGTTTATAATATTTATTCATCAAATTAGTTTTCAATAATGCCGCCAAAATATCGCCTAGATATCCAGCAATATTCGTTAAAAAAGTGATTACTAAATCAGATATCAAAATTAAAACAAGTATAAAAATCAGAGAATTCAAATCTGGTTTATTGTTTTGAACATTATTAACGATAATGTCTACAATATTTTTATTTAAAAGAGGACTTACTAAATTTAAAAGAGAAATTAGAACTATGAAAAAGCTAATACCAACATAGTATTTCCAAAACTTTTTTGTAATTCTAAATATTTGAAGTATGTAATTCATTATAATTTGTATGTATATTATTATCTCATACTTTTATCAACTTTGATAAATGAATTAGGAGGGATCTTTTTAATACAACAACCTTTCTGTCCTAACGGACATCTGTCGAAGGGCTAATTATGTATTAGATAGTTTTAAATAAATATTTGTAAATAATTAGAACTATCACTTTATAAAAGGGAGAATTGGGAAAGGAACACAATAACCTCTCTGTCCTAACGGACATCTCTCCTTTTATAAAAGGGGAGAATTGGGAAAATGAACACAACCCGCCTTTGGCACCCCTCTTAATAGAGGGGACTGGAAAACACAAGCCCCTTCTGTCATTCCTGCGAAAGCAGGAATCCATGCATTCTTGTTGTTACCCTGAGCTAGTCAAAGGGAATGTCACCCTGAGCTCGTCGAAGGGCGACTGTATGATTTTTCCTCTCCTTCCCGAGGAGAAGATCAAGGGGTGGTGCAAACCCCAGAACTGACCTCACCGCCTCGCTTTGCTCAGCACCTCTCCTTTCGAAGGATAGGAAAGATATAAACAAAATATTGCCTCTGTTAGGGATTTACACATTATCGTCGGTAATTTTGTATTTAGTATGACTTTATTTCGCTTCGAAATTTGTCGCCTTTTTCCAATACTTGGCCATTCTTGTCAATAAATGATTTGGACCTTTCATTATCGATACTTTCCCATATTACGACTGGCATATTCATACTATTAGATTTTTTCATGAAAGTTGTGAAAACATCTATTGGAATCTCGTTTTGAGAAACTTGTGTTGTAATTACTGTCTTACCAGTTTTCTCTTTCAAGAAATTTGAAACAGTTTCCAAAACATTACTATTAACTGTATACCAATGTGTATTCAAATAATCAATATTTTCATTTTTATAAAGATCAATAAATTCTGCCGCTTCTTTATTTAACTTAGTTAAAAATTTCCCAGCTTCTTCATAATTTTTCACATTGCAAGCTGTTTTTATTTGCTCTGGTGAGGTAAATACAAAATTTGCTAGATTACATGCGTCGCTTAGTCGACCTTCCTTCATAAATTCGACATAAATATCAAAACCTATGTAATTATCAGTTAAGCCACCATTTGTACATTTAATACCTTTGCTGTGCGCAACATCGCATGCTACTTTCAACTGAGTTTGATACTCTGATGCCGTACTTTTGTAATAATAATTATTATTTTCTTCTTGTTCAACGACTATTAGCTCAGGTGAATATTTGGAGATTATAAATTCGATATTATTTTTATAAGTGTCTAGGTCTTTTGGAACTTCTGACATATATGAATTCTTATCGTAGCTATTAACTATTTGAATCACTAATTTCATTCCAGCATTTTTTGCATAATCACACTCACTGCAATCCATATTACCAGTAGATAGTATGATTGGCTTGGATGGTAAAAAATAAGTAGCTCCTAAACTTCGTAAAAGTTTTGCGTCATTTTCTGAATTTACCTTTGCAGATAAACCGAATCGACTATCTTTAATTGCAGTTGAATTTGTGACAAATAATAAAGATATAACAACTAACAATAATAATCCCACTCCAATACCAAAAGGAATAAATTTTTTGAACTGATCTTGCTTCGGATTAAGGGCTTTTTTTGTAATTTTCATATATGAATCTGCAATAAATAGAAAACAAATGATTTTATAATTAATTTATCTTTATATCAATTTTTTTAATTTTAATTCATCAGCCACAAGTTTATGAATGTATCCATAAACTTTACCATAATCACCCCAACTATAAAGCTTATTTTCATCTTTATATTTCCATTGATCGTTTGGTAATGAAAAATATCTTTTCGAAAGCATATATAGTTCTTCTAAATTTAATATTTCAATATTTTTTATATCATCAGAAGGTGTAATAATATTATCTTGAAGTTTGAAAACGTAAATATATGTTACCAAATGATATAATTTTTGTGTTTGATCTTTCACATCAATTATTACTGTCATTAATTCTTTAAAATTTGATTTATCTGTATAAATTCTTGTTTCTTCAAATAATTCTCTTTTCGCAGCGATTAATGTATTTTCGTTTTTGTGTATACCACCACCAATAAATCTGGAAATTCCATCAGGATAAACATTAGGTTTCATTCCTAGTACTAAATTATTATTTTTATCAATAATAACTACTAAAACATGTTTTTTTCTAAATAAATTTCCAAAAGGTTTTTGGATATTAAATGATTTTTTATGTACCTTCATATTAGTTTCAATTGATTATTTTTCACATATCCATTCCCGAAATCTCTACCTAGCATTTCCTTTTTTCCTTCCAGTACTAATTTGTCAATTTCTAAATCAAAATCTGAAGTTGCAACATATAATTTTTTCATTTCATAAAACATAGTACCAGCTTCTAATATAGACTTTCGTTCTGTTAAAAACGAAGTATGTATATTTAATATTTTATCCTTTTCTAGCCAAGTGATATTTTCACTTGAACGAATATTGTTCCATGCAACAGGTTCTGGAAAAAAAGCTCTAATTTTATTATGAATATTAAATGATAAATCACTCCAGTTTATATTTGCTTTATCTCTAGTAAAATCAGATATTTTGCAATAAGTTGCATCATCATTATTTTGAATAATTGGATTTACAGATCCCTCAAAATATTTATTTAAAAAGTTTTCAATATCATTTTTTACTTCATTCATCATTTTTTCTCTTAATGTTGTAAAGTTATCATTAAGATCTATTTCAACATTATATTGAGCTAAAATATCGCCTTCATCCATTTTATAAACCATCTTTTGTATTGTTGCACCTGTCTTTTCATATCCTAATAGCAAAGATGATTGTATAGGAGTAGCACCACGTAAGTTTGGAAGTAAAGAACCATGAATGTTGATACAACCAAATTTGGGTATTTCAAGTATATATTTTGGAATTATTATTCCATAAGCAATTACTATTATTAAATCTGGGTTAATTTTTTTTAACAAGATTTCTGCTTCTTTATTCTTATATTGTTCTTTACTTAATTGTATAATATTAATATTGGATTCTTTGCAATAATCGAATACTGGATTTGATTTAGAAAAACCAGTTAAACAAATAACTTCATAGTTATCAGATAAATGTAATGTTTCTATAATAACTTTTGTGAATACTGTGTTGCCAGCAATTATAATTTTTTTCTTCATGTTTCATAAATTGTAGAGCTATTATATACTAAAAAATATAAAAAATTACTATGCAAGATAACAAAGAAGATAAATTTATTTGGATTAAAGATATTATAAATACAAATGTTGTTTCTAAATTACGTGGAAAAACTTTTTCAAATATAATTGATGTCGGAACAACTAAAGGTTCATTAGTAACAAAATTAAAAACTATACTTACTGAGTCGAGATATTTTGCCTATTCATACGTGAAAAAAGAAAGTATTAATGAAATTGCTGATGTTGTAATTTTAAACAATATTGAAGAAGTTAATAAACATAATTATGAACTAATATTATCAGTATTTGATATTCATTCGATGAATTCATTGGAAATAAATGAATTTTTGAAATTTATCGATTCAATATCGGATAGTGAAACAACTGTTTTAATTTCAGATATAGAATCAAGTAATTTTTTATCAGAAACATTCTTAGCAATTGCTAAATTGTTTAATAAAAGGATAAAAACAATAGTACCAAAAAAAGATATTATTCAAATGATACAGAATATGGGGTATGTAATTTCAGATAACGATTCGTATAAAATTAACAATGTTTGGTCAGCTTGGATCATTACATGTAAAAAAAATTAGTCAGTGTGTTAAAATTGTATTAATTAATTTTATTAATTTCGTTAATAATGCTATTGAATTTATTGTCATCAAATGCAACTTTACTACAAATATTTATAATTCTTGCCGGTTTTATATTTTCAATCGGATTTCATGAATTTGCTCATGCAAAATCAGCTCAGATGTTTGGAGATAATACGCCAGTTTATGATGGCAGAGTAACATTAAATCCAATAGCTCATTTGGATCCTATTGGTACACTATTTATATTTTTGGCACCATTTGGCTGGGGAAAACCTGTGGAAGTAAATCCTCAGAATATGGGCATGTACCCTGAGAGAAAATACTTAATTTCATCTCTTGCAGGACCTGTTGCAAATATGTTTTTATCACTGATAATATTGTTAATTAGTTGGGGTTTTGTCTTTTCACTAAACAACTTTTTGGGCTCTATGGATTTATTAACAGCTCAGTCTATTTTCGATTCATTGAAGACTTTATTTTTTATCAATATTTCGTTAGCAATATTTAATCTTATTCCAATACCTCCACTAGATGGATCCAAAATTTTTTCAGTAATTCTTCCTTATGATGCAAGAATGAAGTTCGAACCTTTCATTCTCAAATATGGAATTATTGTTTTGCTTGTAATAATGTTACCAATCTTTGGTGGTAATTCTATTATAGGAATTTTCATAACACCATTAATCTCTCTAATTACAAATGGTGCATATTCACTGATAATGTAAGAATTTTAAATATCCCTACTGAGATGTTCTATATTAATTCCCTCCATCGGGGAGGGTGCCCGCTCAGCGGGCGGAAGGGGTTAGATTCCTGCTTTCGCAGGAATGACAGAAGGGGCTTGTGTTTTCCAGTCCCCTCTGGGAAGAGGGGTGCCGAAGGCGGGTTGTGTTCATTCCCGTTCTTTGTTTTGAAATTTTCCGACAGTCGCCCTTCGACAAGCTCAGGGTGACAAATTTAAGTTGTCATGGTGAGCCCGTCGAACCATGATGTCGGAATTCCTACAGTCGCCCTTCTTTATTATTCTCTCCTTTTATGAAGTGATAGCTCAAATTATTTAATAATATTTATTTATAACTATCTAATACGTAATTAGCCCTTCGACAGATGTCCGTTAGGACAGAGAGGTTATTTTGTTCAGTTTGCACGCCCCTTGATCCCCTCCTCAATAAGAAGGAATAAAAAATCCAAGAGTCGCCTTTTTTTAAAAAGTAAAGATTGTTACTTAAATATTCTTTGTTTCTCTATATCTGATATGAATTCCTTAGTTTTATTAAGATTCTTAGGAGCTACAGACACTCCATATGTTAAAAATGGTGATATCTTATTTAAGGCACTTTCACTTAATTTAATCCCCTTTAAATCCATAATCATTGGCACTTTGGCTGCTTTACATTCTTTTTGAATCTGAGCTAATGTTGTGAGAAGTGTATCTGTTACGCGTACAATCTTTTTTTCAGAGCTGTACAAGCTATTGTATACTGTATCCAAATTTACAATCACTCCATCAAATCTATCGTCCAAATATTGTGAAAGTTCAAATATGTTAGATGAATAGGCAACTTTAATATAAACTTTAAACGTTGTAGATCTTCTCAAACCAGAAGCTGATAATGATTTTCTGAATTCTCTTAATTGTTTAATATTCTTAAACTTAGGAAGAGCAATATTCAAATTTCTCATATTTTCCTTATTTCTAAGTTTATGAATTGCTTCGCATTGAACTTCCAACATTTCAGAATTCTTCAAATAGATTGATGGTGTTGCATCATAAACATTATAAATTACATTATCTTTCGTATTCTTCAAATATGATAAAACATAGTTATAAACAAGAGATGAAATATTTTTATAATCCATTCTCTCCTTACCGCTTATATAGTCTTCCATATGCGGTAAATCTAGTATCAAGCCATCACCTAAAGATAAATCATCTTTAATTTGTGATGATGCCACATATGAGAAAACTTTTATAGCTGTATGAATTTTTTCGTTTTTTATAGACTTTTTTTCTACTATAACTTCTGTCTTCTTTGGCTCAACCTCTTTTTTCGTCTTTTTAATTGGTATAATCTTTTTTTCTTTTACTGGAGGTTCATCAGGAATTTCTGGCTCAACAGTTTTTACTTTTGTTGGCTGAATTAAATCTTTTGATTTAACTATAGTAGGCATTTCTTTTTCATGTGCTTGTTCAATAGGCTCAGTAACTTGTTTTGGTAAATTCTGGAGTTCAAATACAAATCCTGTGTCAGTATCAATTTGTACAAATTCACCTTCGCGCAATATTTTGGATGCTAATTCTGCACCATATACTACAGGTATTTCAGACCTTACATTCAGCATATCTTCAATTATTAATGCAGCAGCATTTTTTGGCATACCATCCCATTCAGATAAAACTAGTACATCTCTATTTGTTGATTTCTCTCGATCAAAAATTATTTTTCCCTTAATTATACCTTTATTATTACCAATACCTACGACAAGTACATCTTTTGTTATAGCATCTGATCTAATTGATAAATCTATGTCTTCATTTTGTAAATTATCTTTTGATTTATCATCAATAATTTCTGAAATATTTTCGAACTGTTCGTATTTTTCTTCATTATTGTCTAAAATGTTTGTATCGCTTTCTACAATATTTTCAATGTTATCTGCAAAAGAAGTCGCTTCAGGAATTTCAATTTCAGGTTCTGAAACATATTCAAAAAGATTTTCTTCTGGAAGAATTATGTCAACAATTTCTTCTTCAAATGATTCAGCTTCTTTCTCTACAATATTATTTAGAGCTTCTAAATCTTTTTCAATTTCCTGCACTTCAACCTTCTCTTCTTCTGTAATTTCCGGCACAAGTGGTTTCACATAATTGATCCAAATTTTTCCAGCTTGAAAAACCCATGATACTTCCTGAGGTTTGGTAAATACATTTTCTAAGTAGTCACCTAAATATCCCAAGTCTTCGATATATTTATCATTCAATTTTTGTCTCATCTTCCACTTATCTGTAATTTCTACATCATCAAATCCCATATCCTTTTTGGAGGATCTTACTTTCATGCTTAATTGCTGTGAAATTGTCCTGTCAATTATTTTTTCGCTTTTTTTTGAAAAGACATAAACATCAGAAGTATCTATTAAATCGTCAGAATATTCTCCGTACATACATTTAACTATTATTTGATCGTCATTTTCGGTAGATAAATCTTTTGTATATATTTTTCCAGATATCTCTGCAGGTATTAGCTTTTGAACAATTACAAAACTGCCTAAAGAATCATATTTCTGATCAATTATAAGTAATTTCGCCCAAATCTTTTTTAATTCCAATTCTAGTGCATCAAATCCCTTCACATCATTAATATCGCTTTCATCAATAAATGTTAATGGATTCCCCTGAGCATCGTACAAACCAGCTCTCAATCTCATCCAAATACTTGTTATTCCAGCCAATGATGAGTATTCTCTAGATAAATATGTATAAACTTCTTTTGGCAAATCCGATTCCAAAATTAATTTAGTCAGCGTAGATTCACTAAATGAACCCATCTGCTGAAGTTGCTTAACTTTCAAATCTAATTGTGTCGTATAAGCAAAATATTCAAGAGCAGACTGTGTTATTACAAAGCCTGGTGGTATTGGGACATTGGCTGACATTAATTCTGCCAATTCTAAAGGTGGTACTCCTACATCGGTCTTATTCTTAATTGTGATGCTAGAAATCGGGAATATATAGTTAGTATTGTTTGACATATGGCAGATAAAAATTTACTTATATTATAATTAATCTGCGAAATTATTCAATGCTTTTTTTTATTGTTTTTCTTCTGAACAATTATAACGGATGCGATTAATATGATGATAATTGATAGTATTATCAAAGGTATCCAAATTGTGCTAATGTCTTTTTCAAATTTAATGTCTTGTTTCACGTTATATGAATTATTTCCTGAGTTTAGTATGAAAGTTATAGGTAAACTTCTGTCTTCGTATGGGTTTTCATTTTTAATTTTTATGTCAATTAGTACCTTTTGATGAGGAAAAATAACTTTATTATACTGTGAAGTCTTAGTTTCTGAATTATCTACAGAAGAAATTATAGAATCTAATCTAGAAAGAGTATTACCATCATTAACTATATATGCTTCTATAGTATCGTTTTTACCAGATTTTATAGATAATGTTTTCGGTTCTAATGTAAACTTTTGAGTCTCTGTAATATCACCTTCCACCAATGATGCATCAATACTATAAATACCTGGATTGGGTATATTCCAGCCACTTGTTGTACTAAATATACCTATATGAGATAGGCCTATACCATCATAATAATTATCTGATGATGAAATCAAATGCATGGTTGGATCGGCAGATTTCCATCCTCCCCATTCATTATCATAATATTCAATCCAATAATGAAGTGAATTATTTTTAAATTCATTATTAACATTATTATCTATAAAGCCACCTATAATTTTGCATTCAACTCCTGATGATTTCAAAATTAACACGACTAAGTCTGAAATATTAATACTGTGTAGATTTTTTGGATTATCCAAAATTTCAGATGTAGATAGTCTTTTGTATGTCAGTGGCTTGTTTTCGTATTTGATAGTTTTTGAAATATACTCAAATGTTGTAAATAATTTTTCTGAGGTACTACCTTTACTTTTTACTGAATTTATAATTTCGTCTAATCGAGGATCTTTTTTCCAAAATGAATTATCCAAAGATTGTGTATTTTCCAGTTTAGTCTGAATTTTATCACTATCAACTTCTATTTGACCTTTAATCTGAATATTATCTGGTAAAGTTTCATAACTTAGTACTGTATTTTGTTCATTATCTTGTAAAACATCTTTAGGAGATGCAGATATTTCATCTATTATGATTTTTTGTTTAGATGTTATGTATGGAGCATAAATTAAATTATTTTGTTCTGGTTTAATATTCAAGATAAAATTATACTTTGTCTTATCTCCAATTATCATTAATAATGGATCTGAATTATCGAAACTGTAATGTAAATAATCTGATTCACTATAGTTTAATTTTTTTGTACTTTCATCATCCTTCAAAATTTTTGAAGTATATTTAATTGGAGGTAGCAATTTTGATATTCTTAAATCATTTTTACTAACTTTCACGCTATCTGATTGTGTGAGTCCTGGTATAGAAATATCGTAAATACTGCTTTTCTTTTTTATAGCTTCTTTTGTAATAATTGTTAGCTTATATTTTATCTTCGCACTATTTCCAAAAGCAGGCTTATGATCAACGCTAATAGTGTAATTGCCATCAGTATCTTTTTTCGTATCTGTATATGCATCTAACTTTGTTCCGTTCTCATTTACAACATTAACTGATTCCATTTCATAAGGATATTTTAACTGTGATTTACTTATGAAATTCTTTCCTGAATTATTTGTTATGGTTACGGTATATTCACTGGTTAATTTGAAATCAGATGTTAGGGTAGAATTAATTTGATAATCAAAATTAAAATCTGCTGCATATGATGTTTGAGTAAACATCAAGAATAGAAAAAATAAAAAGATTATGATTAAAAGTCTCAAAAGACCCTTATATTTAACCATAATTTTCAAAATATACATTTTTGAAATTAGACTCATTCAATTTTGTAGAAATCGATTGTACATTTACAGTTGAACCACAAATGTAACAATAGTCTTCATTATTTTGGTATTTAATAACATTTTCTGTTACATATCCAAATTTAATATTTTCAGATTCTTGCAGATCATTTGACGGTTTGGAAATACAAATATAATAGGTAAAATTTAATCTTTTTTTCAAATCTTCAAAAACATCTAATAGAAAGATATCTTCTTGATATCTAACACCAAAATATAATACAATTTTATTCTTATATCCAATATCAGCCAAATATTCAATCATTGACAAGAAAGGTGCTATTCCTGTACTTGTTGCTATGTATACTATAGATCTTTCTGAGTTAAATTCATTACTATTATAAATTGGCAAAGTTTTCTCCATTGTGAATATTCCAAAAGGACCTCTGAATTGACATTCATCACCGACTTTTGCGTTTTGATAATACTTTTCTGAATCACCGCCTGGATGTGGGCCAACAATTAAATTTAATTCGTTTTTATCTATTGCTAATCTCGGAGATGATGCAATTGAATATGCACGAGCTTGTTTATCATTTATAAAGTATGAAATAAACTGTCCAGCTTTGAATAAAAAAGGACCGTTAATTTTTAGATTAACTCCATAAATATAATTGTTTAATTTTATAATGCTTTGGATTTTTCCAGATATTGTCTGACTAATCATAAATGTAATTTAAGAATAAAAAAACTCTAACTCATTTAAACATAAATATTATTTTGTTCCAATACTTATGATAAATATTTAATAATATAATCCTGAACTTCTTCAATGGATTTATCTATAATTTTTGCACCGCATGCTTTCTTATGGCCTCCACCGCCTAAGCTTTGTGTAATTTCCAATATTGGGGTGTCTTCTATCTTTCCTCTCATCTCAAGTTTCACAACATTGGATCTTCTCTCAGAAATAACCCATCCGAAGTCAGCATCTTTGAAAGCAGATATATAGTCTCTCGCAATTGTTGCTGTTGCAGAAAGATATTTGGCTACATCAATACCGTATTTTTCAATATCATCGTGATATGCGAACGTGCAAACATAATTATCTTTATGTATCATTCTTTCAAGTAGAACACCTTCGTATTTAGTTTGTATTAAAGATCTATTATTGAAAAATTCACTAATAACTTCCTCTGCGTTTATTCCACTTTTTAAGCATTTCAACGCAAATTCCATCATATGGGCTGTTACGTTATGTCTGAAATTTACAGTGTCATAGACAACACTATAAAATAATAATTTTCCGATAGTACTATCCATCATATATTCTCCTTCAAATAATGTTTCTAGAACTTCTGCAGTACATGAAGCTTCTTTAACATTAATATTTAAAGTACCAAACAAATCATTACTTTGGTGATGATCTATATTTATAACTTTTAAGCTTTTGGGAAATTTGAAACCATTAGGATAAAATTCAGATCTTACTAATCTGCTAATATGCCCTGCATCCAACGTAAAACAACAGTCATATCTATTGAAATCAACTCTACCTAAATCAGATATAATTATAGATGAAGAGCCAATGTAGTTATTAAATCTACCAGCTAAATCAAATGAGCAAACTATTTCAACAGTTTTTCCCAATTGCTCTAGTATAAATTTCAACGCAAGTGATGATCCAATACTATCTCCATCGGGTGACGACATTGTTAATAGTATAATATTAGATTCATCCAATATTTTTTTAATTTCCAGTTTTTCTTTATCGAGTTCCCACATAATATTTATATTAAAATAATCCGAAACCTTCTTCCTTCACTTTTTTTGGTAAATATTCCGGCATTTTAATATCTACTTCAGTTACCATGCCCATACCATCTTGATATTTTAATATGCCATTCTTTTTTGCATATTCATATAATTCGTTTGTAATTTTCACATCGTCAAGGCAGTAATGAGCCAGCTCATCAAATTTTCCTTCCTTAAATAATCTAACAGCAGAAAGTCCATCTCCAGATTTACCGTAACCAAGTGTTGTGTGAGCAAAATTATCTAATTTGATATGAACTCTAGATGTATTGAATGCAATTTTATATAAATCAACAGTAGGTATTCTAGAAATATCGCTTGGTGCTATTCCCTTCAAAACTTCAAAGTCAAAACCATCGATGTTATAACCGACTACAAAGTCAACGTTTTTTAACAAATTAAAAAATGTATCAAAATCTTTTTCAAAATAACCTTCATATTTATCTGTATCAGACCGATAAAGTCCTATATAGGATGTTTCTAATTTTGTTGGATCGTTAGAGCCGATTTCGCTGTAAGTATTTTTAGTTTCAATATCTATGACGAGATAAAACATTTTATTTTCCATATTAATCATGTATAAGTCAGTCAAGATTATACCATATGATTAGAGTAATAATTTATATACTGCCAAATTCGATACTCTCAATTTCTTCTATTAATAACCATATATCTTCGTTATTACCGTGTCTGCAATTCTCACAAATTGGGAAGGAAGAGTTTTTCATAAACATTTCTTCTTTGCCGCAGACTTGGCATTTATAACGTCCTGTAATTTCAACTAAATCGCCTTCCATGTATAAAGTTTTATCTTCTATAATTTTCATTATTAATTTAAATGCAAATATATTTTAATTGTGAAAATACTTTAATGTACTATTAAATATTCAGAAAATTCTGAAATTATTTTAATAAGTTTTATCAAAATTATTTTATTCCATACGTAGCACTGACACTAACTGTAATTTCCAAAGAACCTGACGCTATTTGTGTAGGAGCGCTACTAGCAGAATCTAGGGATAAGCCTTTGCTAAAATTGGAATAATAATATTGATTCGAATTAGAATTAGTCTCTGATATAGCTATTAATCCCCCAAGTTCGGTGCCAGAACTCTTTGCTAATTCTTCTGCTTTTTGTTTTGCTAATTTACCAGCTAAATCACGAGCTAGGCTTTTTGCTGATTCTGAATCATCTAGTGCAAAATTAATACTATCAACAACATTTGCGCCTGCTTTGACTGTGTTGTCGATTATTTGTCCTGCTTTATTAATATCTCTAACTTTAGCTGAAATTCTTAAACTTCCGTTATGTCCATCGCTAATTGTTCTACCATTCTCATATCTATAATTAGGGTACATATCGAATGATATAGTATTGATGTCTTTATCTACTAGCCCCTGATCTTTTAACGACTTAACTATGTTATTATTTTTTTCACTTAAGTCAGATTGAACTTCTGAAATTGTGTTTTTAGTAACTGTATATCCTGCTGTGAACTGAACAACATCAGGTTTAACTGATATTTTTCCATCTGCAGTAACGGAAATATTATTAACTGGTTTGCCATCAAGTCCTGTATTATTTTGAATATACATAGGTCTACTGGATATAATCCAGCTACTAGAAATAACAGCACTGCTAATAATTAATATTAAAATTATAGCTACTAAGCTAATTTTCAAAACGGGTTTATTATTTAGCATTGTTAACGATTTATATTTATTTTTATAATTAAATATAGCATAAATTATTTTAGTGGGTTAACTCATGACTTTGATAAAAAATCCCTTAACCTGTGGTATGTTTATTTATGTCCTCTCCTTCGAAAGGAGAGGTGCTGAGCAAAACGAGGCGGAGTGTGTTCATTATATTCTCCCATTTTATAAAATTGGAGAATTGGGGAATGAACACACCCTGCCTTCATTACCCACATTTCATAGCTAAATATTTAACAAAATCGTAAGCATTTACAAATTCTTCTAGAACCTTTATTATGTCTAATGAATTATTTGACACGATATAAATATGACAAGTAAAGTAGTGTTTGATATAGAAACAATTGGCTTTGACTGGGATGATTTTGATGATAAACAGCATGATTATTTATCAAAATTTGCAAAAACTGAAGAAGAACTCGTTTTAATAAAAGAAAAAATGGGGCTGCATCCCTTAACTGGCAAGGTTATAACTATCGCAATGTATAACCCAGATACAGAAAGAGGTGTTGTATATTTCGATAGTGGTACAAAAGAAGAATATAATCATACAATAGATAATATTACGTACATTTCATCTAACGAGGAAACTATTTTAAAAAGCTTCTGGAATGACATTACAAAATTTGATGAATTTATTACATTTAATGGAAGTAGATTTGATTGTCCATTCTTAATTTTACGATCTACAATATTAGGTATTAAATGTACAAGAGAATTAATGCCTCCAAGATTCGAGAAAAAGCCTCATGTTGATTTAGCCAAAGTATTAAATTTTTATGGTGAACTAGAAAGAATATTTCCATTGGATTTTTATTGTAAAGTATATGGAATTAAAAGTCCGAAGGAAGGCGAAGTCTGTGGTCATGAAGTAGCAAAATATTTCGCAGAAGGTAAAGGTCTTATGATTGCTGAATATTGTGCGGGAGATGTAATAGCTACTGCTCAACTTTATAAAAAATGGGATACGTTATGCCCTCCTCCGTTTGTAAAAAAATGGAATTAAAAAAGGGTCTTAAGACCCTTCTTTATATTATTTAAAATTTAACAATTACTTTTCCTTCATTTTATCAATTAATGGAAGAAGTATTGTATTAGTTCCAATTATAATCATCAGAGCTTCAGTGATTTTTACCAATAAACTTACTCCAGAAGCCTCACCAAATACAACAGCTGATATTAACACATAAAGTATTAATAATAGTGAAATAGATGCATATGAAATATATTTTTGAATCTTTGAAGAATTTAAATACTTCATAAATATACTTAGTAGTACAAGTATGAAAGATAATACTGCTGTAATAATAGATAGTTTATAAACTTCAGAATTCAACACAAAATCACCAACTACAGATGTTAGCGAAATCATAATTCCAAAAAAAGATACACACGCTGAACCAAAACCCAAAACAATATTATAATTATTTTTGCTATATATAAGAGCAGGCACTAGTGCTGTACCATAGAAATACAATATAATTAGTAATGAAATTATAATCTTTTGTCTATTTACATCAATTCCATCAATGAAGGTTAAAATACAAATTACTATTGCTGAAATTACAAGAAGTACAATAAATGAGGATAGAAAGAACTTTTTTATATTATACATTGGTGTATCAAATATTAATTATTATAAAATTATACAACAAAAACAAAACGAATATATAATTTTGAATAATAATTATGCTAATAACTCTTCAATTTCTAAAAAACGATTATATTTAGCAACTCGTTCACCTCGCATTATATTTCCGCCTTTATAGAATTTAGCTCCGATTCCAACAGCTAAATCAGCGATAAAATCATCTGTTGTTTCTCCAGATCTGTGTGAAACAATGGATTCTATACCATTTTCATGAGCTTTCGATGCAGTTTCGAATACTTCAGTTAGAGAACCTATCTGATTTGGTTTTATTATAATTGCATTAATACAATTTAGTAATACTGCTTTTTGCAATCTCTTGGGATTTGTGACGGTAAGGTCATCTCCTACTATATATATGTCTTTGCCCAATTGTTTTTTTAATTTAACCCATGATGGCCAATCGTTTTCTGATGCAAGATCTTCCATTAATAATATTGGAAATTTTTCTACCAAAGTTTGGTATGTATCAAGCAAGTAATCAAAATTACCTTCGAAGTCTCCTAATTTTGTCCAATTAGGAATTACATATTTTGCATGGCTATTATCTTGAAAATATCTGGTCGCAGCTAAATCTAATCCATAGAAGATATCTTCTCCTGGAGTATAACCCGCTTTTTTGCATGCCAATGATAGAGTTTTTAATATTGATTCTGTATCGGTAAGTATTGAACCTTTGTTATCATTGCTATCAAGTGCTGCATAACCGCCTTCATCTCCAATTGCTGTATTATCTGAACCTTGCTCCAATAATATTTTCAATTCATGATTTATCTCAGCCGCAATTTTTATCCTATTATGCATACTTCTAGTTTTCGCTGGTATAACCATAAATTCCTGAGATGCAATGTCATTATCTGCATGAGCACCTCCATTTACCATATTGAACATAGGAATAGGCATTTTGTAATGACTTCCCAGTGTGAAGTTAATATATGGATCGTAAAGTGCACGAATATATTTGAATGCTGGAATTCCTTCTTCTGCAGCGACAAGTTTAGCTATAGCCACAGATGTCCCTAATATTGCATTAGCTCCCATATGGGATTTATTGTCTGTATTGTCATAATCTATTAATAATTCATCAATGTCTTTTTGATATAGAGGATTTTTTCCTGTTAAAAGCTTATTAATATCGTTATTGACGTTATTAACCGCCTTTTTCACACTCTTACCAAAAAAATCATGCGGGTTATTATCTCGCAATTCTAGAGCCTCAAAACTACCAACAGAAGCACCTGAAGGAACAGAAAACTTCGCAGACGTAGAAGAAGTATAAGCAGTAACTTCGATTGTAGGAACACCGCGAGAATCAATAATCTGTCTAGCAGTGATCTTTTTAATTTTCATAATAACGGGCAGTAATATGTTTAGAATAATTTATCAGAAAGATATATCAAGCGCAATGACTCAAATTTGGTGGTGATACATTGAAAAATATAAAATAAAGCGATAATATCCACAGTAACATTCATTAATTATAATAATTATGTCACAACCAATAACACCACAATAAAGAATTTATTATGCAATCATTATATGAATTGTGTACTCTTTGTTTACATATTGCTTAGGTTCAAGGTTAAATTAATTTTATTCTATTATGTCTTTTAAGTTTGGTGTCAAAATTTCCGATAGTTATCCTAATAGGGATCCTGAAGTAACTTCTATAGGAGGTAGACTTTTAAAAGTTTTGAATGTTGATTACATGGGTGAAAATCAATCAGAACTTACAAATACAGGTGATAGAAATACTAAATCATATAAATTTGCATTAGGCCAGATGTCAGGTCAGATACTTAGGTGTCAGCCTATTGAATCAAAAAAGAGAAAATGGGGAAATCCGTTCTCAAACCATGCTCATTATGCTTTATCTATTGATGAATTGAAAACTGAAAATGGGTTTGAAAGAACTGTACGAGTACAACCATTACCTTTATCACGTTTAGCATTTATTGGACATCATGCATTATACGAAACTACCGATAGTGCTTCATTAATAGGTCTTGTAGCTAGAGGAATGTATGATGCTACGAATAAGACATCTGAATTATCATATGAATTTGACACAAAATTCTATGGAAGAAATATATATGGTCGTTTCGAAATGTATAGTAACAATTTAGGTATTATTAATAATGCTCTGTTACCTCGCAATCGAGAGTTACTAGAATCTTCATTAAATTTATTAAATGCATTATCAATAAGCGTTAGTAGATTACATCAAAAAAAATCTTAATAAAAAAATATTCAACAAGACTGACATATTTAGGTATATATTTCTAATATACTAATAATACCCTCTGTATATATATTATCTATCGTTGCGTAGTATATACCATCTCTATATACTGATAGCTGTTCTAATTTTATATACAGTTATTTATGTCGTTTTTTCCAAAAGGTCCACATTCATTACATTTATTACCACAAGCAGAACGTCTATTCGTATCAATAGAACCTGGGTTATTACATAAAGGACAATTGATTATTCCTGACGGTACAGATGAATTTACTTTAGTACAGCAAAATACTCCCTCGCCTTATGGTTTAATAACTACTAAACAATATTGAATTTCTGATTCAGATAAAAATAAGCGTAACAGATATAAGAAACAAGGAGTAAAAGAAACATTTAGTGTAAAAGAATTAAGAAGAGATATAGAACAATCTGCACAAGATTCTGCTCATGAATTGTCATATTCGAGAAAAGGTCCTGAATTTAAAGACAGACATACAATTAAAATGCATTTTGTTACATTGCAATTATATGATAGTCAACATTTTCCTCCTCTATATTTATCTACTAAATTTAAATCTTTGCAAGTTGTTTCTTTACGATTATTGTATATACAATCTTCTATATTAAAAAATCAATGTTGGCCAAATTTTCCTGATTCAAGATCTATTGAATTAACAATGAGACTAAGTGATATGAAATCAGGTAATCAAATTACTACTTATAATTATACCGAAAAGAGCCATGAAAAATCGACAATACCGAAGCAGGGCGAAATAATAAAAGCTGGCATGGATTATTTAGGAATGATCGTTGGAAATAGTAACAGAGCCCAAAATTCATATTAAGGTTGCAAAAGTTAAATAAAAAAATACAGCAATAATTATTCATTACTGCTGTATACTTTTTATATTCTGTTTTATTTTTCTTACTTCAAATAATCCAATAAAGCTTTTTCTGCATTTTTGTCTCTTAATTTTTTCAATGCTTTTGCCTCTATCTGTCTGATTCGTTCTCTAGTTACATTGAATTCCTGACCACCTTCTTCTTGAGTTCTGGCTACGCCATCTTCTAGTCCAAATCTCAAGATTAGTACCCTTCTCTCTCTATCATTTAATGAGCTAAGAGCTTTTTCAATTTGCTGCTTCAAATTTGCATATTCAGCGTATTCTTCGGGATTTACTGCCTGCTTATCTTCTGTAATATCAGCTAATGATGAAGATTTGTCATCACCAATCTGTAACTGTAAAGAAATTGGTAGTTGTGAAATATTTTTAATTTCCAAAATCTTATCTTCTGGCAATTTCATATATTTTGAAACTTCTTTATCAGTAGGTGTTCTCTGATATTTCTGCTGAAGTTCGTTTACAGCTTTGTTGTACTGGTTAATTGTTTCAATCATGTGAACAGGAACTCTGACTGTTCTAGCCTGGTCAGCAATGGCTCTCGTAATAGCCTGTCTAATCCACCAAGTGGCATACGTTGAAAATTTAAAACCTTTCGTATGGTCGAATTTTTCAACAGCTCTCATCAATCCCATATTACCTTCTTGGATAAGATCAAGTAGATCTAAGCCTCTATGAGCGTATTTTTTCGCAATACTAACTACAAGACGTAAATTAGCTGTAGTTAAATACTCTGCAGATTTCTTGTCACCTTCAAGTATTTTTTTTGCTAAATATATTTCTTCTTGAGCTGTCAGTAGTGGTATACGACCAATTTCCTGTAAATATGATCTGATAGGATCTGTATATACATTGGCGTGTATAGTCTTGAGAATTTTAATTTTTTTCTGAAGATCTGATTCCTCATGACTTGTTGTGAAAACTATCTTGTTTTCTTCATTAGTATCGTCTACACCTATAATTTCAATTTTACTTTCGTATAAAAGTAAAAATAAATCTTCGATATATTTGAGATTATTTTCTGGTTCCTGAATGAGATCCAGCACATCGACTGCTGTTAAAAATCCTTGTTTCTGTCCCTTCGCCATTAAAGTATCGATTACCTTTTGTGCCTTTACCTTGGTCATTTTTTACATGAGTTAATAAATAATACGTACGAAAAAACAACCCTACCGAAATGGGTTTTGTTAAAAATGAATGTAACCTTATACATTTATTTTATATAATATTAAGTATGAAGACAGCACTTTGCTTCTTCTATTTGTGAGGTTGAGATAATCTATATCTCGATTGCATAGAGGCTATTATATCACCATGACTCTGGATAATCTAGTGGGTTTATGATATATTCTTGAGAGTAAATCGAGTCCGATTATATCGGTTTACCATAAGTTTCATATTAAAGTTTGCGGGAGTAGCTCAGTTGGTAGAGTATCAGTTTTCCAAACTGAATGTCGCGGGTCCGAGCCCCGTCTCCCGCTCCACATTAAAATAAAATCTATAAAATCAGCAATTTTAAAATTTTTATAAATTACTTCCTTAAGTAAATTATATGATCTGATCGAAAAATAAGTTTTTCCGTTATGGAAGTCACAAACGATGAATAAAAAGTAATAAAAATATTTCATGAATAAAAATTCAAGAGTAAAATATTGTACCAAATCTGCAAGATTAGAAGGTTATGATTATTCTCAAGAAGGTGCATATTTCATTATGACCGGTACCCTATAAACTAGACAATAATTCTATAGAATAGAAAAAATAGTTTAGTTAAAATCATAATGTATAAAGTAATAAAAAAAGAGATTAAAGAAGAAATATTAAGCCGTATAAAAAACGA
>Ga0194047_10000701_pt1 | contig 21644 bp, 18 predicted proteins | sample JunL225m_MetaG_2_FD_160070 | JGI IMG/M metagenome (GOLD analysis project Ga0194047, IMG submission 160070) | Anoxic zone freshwater microbial communities from boreal shield lake in IISD Experimental Lakes Area, Ontario, Canada - Jun2016-L221-5m | ecosystem: Environmental > Aquatic > Freshwater... | reverse complement strand
CACTCACAACTTATAATCCCACAAAGTGAATAAAACAATCGATAAATGTTTTGATGATAATTTAAATATATTCAAAATAATTTAGTATATAGATGAAATTTGCCATTATTGTTCCTGCTTTCGATGAAGAGCGTTCTATTGCGATCGTTGTGAATGATTGTTCAATTGATTCTACAACAACTTTATTTTAATCAAAATAATAAAGTATGGTACGAATTCAAATTATTGCTATTGCTGCAAGTCTTCTATTTTTGTTTTATATCGCTCGATTGATAGTGAAAGGAAAATTAAGTGAAGAATATTCATTCGTGTGGATTGCAAGTACATTTATTTTAATTCTTTTCTCTTTCTGGAGAAACGGACTGGAAGTGATTGCACATCTTTTGGGTGTGTTCGAAGCGCCAAACCTTGTATTTACAGGCGCAATATTTTCCATATTGATTTATTTACTTCACCTATCGGTGGTAGTTTCTAAGCTTCATGCGCAGAACAAACAGCTAGCGCAAGAGATAGCTATGTTGAAAGAAAAAATGGAAAAGAAATAAAACAGAATTAAACTATTCCTCCATTTAAATCAATACAAGAACCTGTAAGATATGCAGTGTTTCGTATGTATTGAATGGTATTAAAAATATTTTCAGGATCACCGAAATCATTCAATGCAATTTTCGCTTTAATACCTTTCTGAATTTCTTTAGGTATGGTATTTATCATTCCTACTTTAAAATATCCTAAATTAATATTGTTAACAGTTATTGCTTTTTGTGCATTTTCGAGGGCTATACTTTTAATCATTCCGTTCAAACCTGCTTTTGATGCCGCATACGCTGATGTTCCTACAACACCTGTTTGACCAACTACTGATGAAAGATTAATAATTCTTCCAAATTTTTGTTCGCGCATCACCGGAAGCAAAGCATGAATCAGAAAAAAAGTTCCATTCAAATTGACATTTATAACATCTAACCATTTCTTTAAATCAGATTTATGAGCAAATGAATTATACGAAATGCCTGCACAATTAATTAAGGTGATATTAGTTAGTTTTGATGAAATTTTATTTACAAACTTTTCTACTTGTTCTGGTTTTGTAATATCGAGTTGATAACATTCTTTGTATTGACTTCCTTTTGGTTTTTCTAAATGATAAGTTCCTATTACTTCTTCACCATTTTTCGAAAACGTGTTGAATAAATAGTTTCCAATCCCTCCGGTTATGCCTGTTATAATAATCATATAGATTTTGTATTTCGAAAAATATGCTTTGCTAAACTTGTTGTAATAATTATCAATGTAAACATACAAATAATATTTTTACATCTGTTGAATTTTAAACGGTATGATTTATTTTTGAAAACAACTTTTACAACACTTTCTGATTATTCATCAATCCATTGAGGTAAAGATTGGATACCGAAATACGTTGAACCAAATGGATGATTCGTTTGCTAATAATATTGACCATACTTACTAAATTCTATTAACTTTGCGCCCTCTTAAATGGCACTATTCGGACTTTTAAACACAAAAAAAACAAACGACTCAGGCGAAATGTCTTTCTGGGGGCATATTGATGCTCTTCGTGGACATTTATTTCGTTCGGTACTTGTTGTGCTCACTTTGGCTGTTGTTGTTTTCTTTTACCCGGAGATTTTATTTGATAAGATTATCTTTGGGCCGCTAAGAAGCGACTTTCTTACCTATCGTGCATTCTGTAAACTTGGTCATTGGTTGCAAAGCAACAATTTGTTTAAGGATGGCGACCAATTGTGTTTCGGTCATTATACTTTCAAATTGCAAAGCATTGGATTGTCCGATCAATTCACTTCGCAGATGTGGATTGCAATTATTTCGGGTTTGATTCTTGGTTTACCTTATGTGTTATGGGAGGTTTGGCGTTTTATTAAACCTGCTTTGAAAGAGAAAGAGCGCAAAGCTTCTACTTCTTTCATCTTCTTTGCCACTGTGTTATTTTTGATTGGTGTTTTATTCTCCTATTATATTATAGTACCATTAATGGTTAACTTTTTGGGCAATTACAAAGTGTCGGAAATGGTGGAGAACAACTTTACGATGGATTCATACATCGATACGGTTACCACCCTATCGCTAGCAACGGGTATAGTTTTCGAGCTTCCTATTATAGTGTTCTTCCTTACCAAATTTGGTATCATGACACCGCAGTTCATGCGCAAATACCGCAAACATGCTATTGTTGTCATCCTAATAGTGGCTGGTGTGATTACTCCTTCACCCGATATCACTTCGCAACTTCTTGTTGCATTTCCGTTGTACTTCCTTTACGAGGCAAGTATCTTTGTTTCGATGTATGAAATGAAGCGGAAATCGAAAGAAGAATAGATGATAGCATAATACGTTGACCTTTTAATTTTGATTGAAAATCGAGATTACAAAAGAAAATTTATTGTCGTCTGATTTTTTCTATAATTTTAAACCCTCAACTAATATGAGTTATGGCAAAAAATAATCCTGCAAAAAAAACACAACCAACTGCTAAAAAAACTTCATCAGTTAGCAAACAAGGAACGTTTGATAAACTGAATGCTTGGCTTGAAGAGCGCGACAAAAAGGTTTTCTACGTTTTATTATTCCTTTCAACGCTGTTCACACTGTTGTTATTCGATTCGAAAGTTTCTTTGGGTGGTGACGATTCGAGTTATATTGAACGGGCATGGTCATTGATTCATGAGGGTAAGTTTCCGTACTTCCAAGGACCCGGTTATCCGGTTATGCTTTCGGTTTTCATGCGAATGTTTGGCCTCAATGTGGTTGCGCTTAAGTTTTTGTCGGTGTTGTCGCAGTTCGGCTTTGTTTGGATTACGTATTTAACCTTTCGCAAACGCGTTCCGTACATTGTGCTGTTTGCTTTGATTGCTTTCATATCGTTCAACAATTTTATTCAATACTATGCAAGCCAAACCTACACCGAAACGTTTTTCTTATTGGTTCAATCGGTTTGTCTCTACATCACTTTCAACATTATTGATAACATCAACAAGCAATCGAAATTGGTGGAGGGCTTTAAGCAGAACTATAAGAACTGGTTGTTGTTTGGTTTGATGTTTTTAATACTTACTATCTCTAAAAGTATTGCTTTTGTTACGCTTGCGGGTGTTGTTTTTTATTTTCTCCTCAACAAAAACTACAAAGAGATACTCTATGTATTGGCGGCCTATTTGCTTTTCCGCATTATCTATCAACTTATCACCACAGCCATATACGGTGCCAACGAATCGAATCAGTTGGAGTTGATGCTTCGCAAGGATTTGTACAAACCCGAAGGCGGACACGAAGATTTCGGTGGCATGATTGACCGTTTCTTCAACAATTTCAACACTTACGTATCGTGGCATGTGTATCGCATTCTCAATTTGCGCATGTTGTCAAGCTTAGAGGTGCTCGACAGCGACACCATCAAAACTTTGCCTGCTCTTTCGTTCTTATCTACTTTGGTTTTGGGCATTACCACTTTCTTTAGTTACAAAAGAAATAAGTTTATTTTCTTTTCGAGTATTTATGTCATCTGCCTTGTAGGTGGTATCTTCTTTGGTGTACAAGCCAACAACATGCAATCGCGATTAATCATTATTGCTATGCCTTTTCTGTTTCTTGTTTTGTTTTATGGCATATATGATTTTGCAAAACGAAACAATTCTTTACAATTTATCTTTCTTGCTTTTTCAGCCGTGATGCTTGTTGTATGTATTGGCAAATCGAGTATTAATGCCAAACAAAACTTTGTAGCATTAAAGAAAAATCTTGGTGGTGATATGTATTATGGTTATACACCCGATTGGGAAAACTTTCTAAAACTCAGTAAATATTGTGCTGATAGTTTGCCAAAAGATGCTCAAGTGGTATCGCGAAAACCTAACATGAGTTTTATATATGGTAATGGTAAAAAATTTGTAGGTCAATACATTGTTACTTCCGAAAATGCCGACACCGTGTTGATGGAGTGGAAAAAAGAAAACGTTCAATATGTGTTGATGCCAGCTTTGCGTCAAAATCCGAAGAAAAACAATGGGCGAATTATCAATACCATTCAAAGAATGTTGTCGCCAATAGGACAAAAATATCCGGAGAAACTAAAACTGATAAAAACGCAAGGCGATGAGGAGCCTGCCTTTTTGTACGAATTGAAATATTAAAAAATAGTATTGTTTTTAATCCGAAACCCGACCTAAATGCGAACTTAGGTTGGGTTTTTTTGGCACTAAAAACTCCTTTTTACACCTCTACTTTAGGTTTTGACTGAGAAACTGAAGGTTCCTAAAAAGCGTAAATGCCTGATAAAGCATCTCTTAAACCAAAAAAGCCAGAACCTGCACCTTTTCGATCAGAACCTGAACGTTTTGAGTCAGCTCCTGAACCTTTTCGATTGAAACCTACACCTTTTGAACCAAAACCTACACCAAACGAATCATTTCTTGCACTTTTTTTATTGAAACTTACACCAAACAACTTGTTTCCTGCATCTTTTTTTTCGAAAAATGCACGAAACGCGTCAAAAGGTTCAGGAGCTGATTGAAAAGAAGTAGGTTCTGATTCATATAGTGTAGTAAATGAACAAAATGATGTAGGTTTTACGGCATTTACTGTAGGTGATGGACGAAATGATGCTGCAAATGACTAAAAAGGTGCAGGTTTTAACCAAATAGGTGCAGCAAATGAACGAAAACCTACACCATGCGGATGGAAACCAAAACTTATTTGTTTTTTTCCAATTTCATGTTCACATCCACGTCCACATCCGGCTTCGGTATGAGTTCGTTTAGCTTGCTTTTGTTAAGGGCCGGAATCAAAGTAGGTGCTATTTTTCCGATGGGCTTATACAATACCGACCCTTCCTTTGTCTTTAGCGATATAAGCGGATACGATTTTTCGATGGCATCCATCACAAATATAATAACGCTAAGCACCATGGCAAATTTCATGGCGCCAAACACTGCTCCTCCCACTTTATTGATGCCACCCAATGCCATTCCTTTCACAAGCTTCTGCACTAGTTTCGCCACAAAATAAACAAGGATGATGATGCACAGAAAAGTGATGCCAAACGAAACCACCGGCAAGTAAGGCGATTTCCAATGAAATAAATCGTTAATCTGTTGAGCCACAAAGTCGGAAAAATGAACTCCTCCCCACACCCCTAAGCCGAATGCAACCAAGGAAGCCGCCTCGATGATGAGTCCTTTGGTAAAACCCTTGTACAAGCCCCAAACAAGAGGAATACAAATAACCAAATCAATGTAGTTCATTTCGAAAATTTTGTTTCAATATTAATGATGATGCAATGCAACTATTTCATCGTTTTTAGCATCATATATTATAGATACAATATAGATTAAGAAGTATAACGTTTGAATTGATTGAAGACCTCTCCCTCGGTCCCTCTCCAAAGGAGAAGGATGACGGAGCAGAAAGAGTTCTATTTTTATAAGTACTTCACCTATTTCCCCTTCTCTATTGGAGAAGGGATGAAGGGGTGAGGTCGTACAAAAATCAATTTACATTTTACCTTAATTTAAATAGTATCTAATGACAAAGAAAAACTTTATTTAGATTTTATTTTTGTCGACAATCAAAACTTATCAATAAAACATTGTTCACATAAACAGTAACTATCATGAAAAAAATTACAATTCTAGTTCTCGCAAGTTTAATACATGTAGCTGGTTTCGCAAGCGGACATGTAGCCCACTGCGCGGGTATAAATATTAGCTGTTATGGTTTTTACGATGGACAAGCCTTTGGATGGGTTACTGGAGGAGTAGGTCCGTTTGGTTTCGAATGGACAGGAGCTGCAACAGTTATGAGGGATACTGTTTCGGGGGGGCTTTATGCCGGCACGTATACACTTACGGTAACTGATAGTAGTGACATGAGTACTGCCACTACAACACTTACACTATCTCAACCGGGAGAAATTTTAATAGGAGCAACAGGCGGTGGCACTATATGTAATGGTAATTGCGCCACTTTAATTTCTTCAATTACAGGAGGTGTTGCACCATACGCTTATACATGGGCGCCTGGTATGATTACTTCACCCAATCCCTTGGTATGCCCGAGTACCACCACAACTTATACATTAAATATTACAGATGCTAATGGATGTGAAACCATGGCTTCTACAACGGTAACGGTTGATACTTTACCCGATGCTTCGTTTAGTTATCCAGGAAATGTTTTTTGTTCTTCAGGAGGAATTATATCAGCACTTTTAATATATGCAAATGGCCCATTTACATCTTCTAATCCTTTAGCTCTTAATACATATACAGGTGAAATTGATCTTGGAGCTTCCGCACCAGGAACCTATAACGTAACCCATACTGCAACAAGTGCATCAGGATGTACTTCATCTAGTTCTGTTGTTGTTACTGTCACTCCACAGATGGTAGGTACTTTTACATTTCCTGGAAGTCCATTTAGTCAAACTTCATCTTCTAATACAGCACCTTTTTATACTGGAGGTGGAGTAGCAGGTAACTTTTCAGCATGGCCTGCTGGCCTAGTTATGGATGTATCAACAGGTATAATTGATCCTCAACTTTCCGCTGCCGGAATATATACTGTAACAAATACAATTGCTGCTGGAGGTGGTTGTCCTTCTGTTACCGATACCAATATCGTTATCATCGGACTTCCTGCAAATATTAGTTTCAGTATTGTTCCCGATTCTACAAATGGAATGAGTATTTGGACCTATAATTCATCTACTACCATGGCTTCTACAAGTTGGGATTTTGGTGATGGAAGTTTTTCTACCCTATATGCACCTACCCATGTATATGCTACAGCAGGTATATATAATGTATGTCAAATTATAAGTGGTCTTACCTTTTCCGATACCCTTTGTCATACTATCAACATAACCGGTGCAGCACCCGGCACATGTATGGCATTGTACGATGCAGCACGCACTACATTCAATTCGAATGTTATTACCATCACCGATTTATCGTATGGTGCTAACCTCACTTATCTTTGGGATTTTGGAGATGGAAATACTTCTTCTGCTCCACTTCCTTCGCATAGTTATTCAGGTACAGGTCCGTACCAACTTTGTTTAACAGTTGATAATGGTGCAGGATGTAATCAAACTTTTTGCGATTCTTTATTCGCAGTCGATTCATTAGGTCATTCGGTTATGCAACCTATTTCTATAGATGTTGTCAATGGTCCATCCTCAGGTACAAGTGTTGGTATAAACGAAACAACAAGCGCTACAAGTGTTGAACTTGCTCCTAATCCATTTAACGAAACCACCGTATTTACTATTCTTTCCTCCTCAGCCAATCAAGTATATACATTCGAAATTATGGATGTTTTAGGAAAACATGTTCGAGAAATAAAAGATATACATGAACACCAATTTACCATTTCACGTAATGGAATAAAAGATGGGCTGTATTTTTATAAAGTGATGAACAACGAAGGAGTAATAGGAATAGGTAAGATGATTATTAAATAAAACAAATAAATTATTCACATGAAAAAATTAATTACAACACTTTTTGCAACACTAGTAAGTGTTTCTATTTTCGCAAGCGGACATGTTGCCAACACCAGTTCAACACCTGTTACCTGCAATGGAATGTGCAACGGAACAGCTACAGGAAGCGTAACAGGCGGTATTGGTCCTTTTGCATTTTCGTGGACTGACGGCACAACTGTTTACAATGGAATATCCATCGCTTCACTTTGTCCTTTATCCTATACACTCACCGTTACCGATAGTAGCGACATGAGCACAGCCACTACCACTTTTAGTATAACACAACCATCACCCATTAATATTATGCTTTCACCTAGCAATACAGTTTGCGCTGGTAGCTGTGCTACTTTATCCCCTGTGGTAAGTGGTGGAGTTCCTCCTTATGCATACTCATGGAGCCCTACAAATGCTACACAAGCCAACCCAGTTGTATGTCCAAATTTCACGACTAGTTATACACTCACCGTAGTTGATGGGTATGGTTGCACAAGTACAGCAAGTACCACTGTGAATGTAATGCCATTACCTGCAGTTAGTTTAAACTCACCAACGGTTAGTTGTTCTGGCACCTCCACAACACTCGCTGCCAGTGGAGCTTCAACCTATATGTGGAGCGCAGGTGCAACACCTACAGGAGGCAATACAGCTTCTGTTACACCAAGTGCAACTACTAGCTATACAGTTACAGGAACCACATTGGGATGTACTTCTTCTGCCGTAGCTACTGTTACAGTTACTAATATTGCTCCTTCTGCTGATTTTACCTATGCAGGAAGTCCTTATTGTCAAACAGGTGCTAACCCATATCCTACTTTTTTCGGAGGAGGAATAGCAGGTACTTTTACGTCTTCACCAGCAGTTGTAGTTTTTGTAAACTCATCAACTGGAGAAATTGATGTTGCAAATACAGTTCCAGGAACAATTACAATTACTAACACAGTTCCTGCTACAGGAGGTTGTCCTAGTGTAACTGCTACTTCTTATGTAATCATTTCTCAACAACAATCAGCTTCATTTTCGTATCCATCAAATCCATATTGTCAATCAATAATGACAGCTTCACCTACATTTACTAATGGTGGATTAGGTGGGTCTTTTACAAGTTCATCTAGTTCATTAGATATTGATCCAGTTTCAGGAGATGTTATCCCTTTCGTAAGTGCACCAGGAACATATACAATTACTAATACAATTCCTGCTTTAGGAGGTTGTTCTGCAGTTTCCGATACTGCTTCTGTAATCATACTTCCTCAACAATCTGCCTCCTTTTCCTATACAGGAAATCCATATTGTCAATCTGCCACTAATCCATTTCCTACTTTTCCTATCGGTGTAGCAGCAGGAACATTTACATCTTCACCTATGGGATTAACATTTGTAAATACAACCACAGGAGAAATTAATTTATTACTAAGTGCTGTTGGAACTTATACCATAACGAATACAGTTCCTGCAACAGGAAGTTGTCCCAGTGCAATGGATACGGCAACCATAATAATTACACCACAACCTGTAGCTTCATTCTCTTATCCATCAAATCCGTATTGTCAATATACCACCAATCCATCACCTTCTTTTGTAGCAGGAGGTGTAGCTGGTAATTTTTCATCTACATTTGGCCTAAATGTAGACCCAAGTACTGGAATTATTAATTTAAGTGCATCTCCTCCGGGAACTTATACGGTTACTAATACTGTTGCTGCTAGTGGAGGTTGCACAGGTTTAACATCCACTGCATCAGTTACCATTACAGCAAATACATATAGTACTTTTAGTTATAGTGCCAATACTTTTTGCGAATCATCTTCACTCAATCCTATTCCAACTATCGTTGGAAATGCAGGAACTTTTTCGGCAACACCTCCTGGTTTGGTAATCGGTTACACTAGTGGGCAAATTATTCCATCAACAAGTGTTCAAGGTACTTATGTTGTTCACGAAACCATTCCTCCCTCAGGTGGATGTCCTAGTTATGATGTAACAGCAAATGTTTCTATCGTAAGTTCTGAAGATATCAATTTAGGTCCTGATGTTACATTGCCATGTTCAGTAACTACTCTTACTATATCAACTCCTCCTGCCCCTGATGCTATGTATTATACTTGGTATGCAAATGCTGGAGCCACCATAACGAGTGGACAAGGAACACCAGCTATTACAGTTTCATTAACAAGTTCTCCAACTCAAGTATATGTTCATGTAGGTGCTAATCCAGTATTTGGTTTTTGTGGAAATCTTAATGATACGGTACATAGCGATACAGTAAACATTTCGTTCGGAGGTCCTATAGCTGCAAGTTTTACCATGGTTCCCGATTCTACTAATGGAAATAATTATTTCGCTTTTAATTCTACCACGGGTAATGGACTAAGTTATTATTGGGATTTTAATGATGGTCAATTTGCAACAGTACCATCACCATCACATGTTTATTCTATTCCTGCTACCTATCATGTTTGTTTAGCTGCTACATCAGGAACTTGTGTAGATACAGTTTGTCATGACCTAACTTATACAGGTGCTGCAGCAGCTTCTTGTTTATCATTATTTGATGCTTCGCGAACGGCATTTAATTCGAATAATTTCATCATTACTAATTTGTCTTATGGAAGTAATTTAAGTTATCTATGGGATTTCGGTGATGGCAGCTCAACTTCTTCACTTGCATTACCAACACATACTTATGCTAGCACAGGACCTTATCAACTTTGCTTAACAGTTGATAATGGTGCAGGATGTAATCAAACTTTTTGCGATTCGCTATTTGCGGTTGACTCGTTAGGTCATTCGGCCATGCTACCTATTTCTATTGTTGTGGTCGATGGACCTTCATCGGGCACAAGTGTTGGTATAAACGAAACAACAAATGTTAATGGCATTACAAGTATTGAAGTTGCTCCTAATCCATTTAATGAAACCACTGTATTTACTATTCATTCCTCCACAGCCAATCAAGTATATACATTCGAAATGATGGATGTTTTAGGAAAACATGTTCGAGAAATAAAAGATATACATGAACACCAATTTACCATCTCACGTAATGGAATAAAAGATGGATTGTATTTTTATAAAGTGATGAACAACGAAGGAGTAATAGGAATAGGAAAAGTAATAATTAAATAAAACAAACAATAATAAGAAATGAAAAAAATCTATCTAGTATTAACAGCCATAGCTGTATTTACAATTACCAAATCAAATGCACAAGTTTATTCGCAAGGAGATGTTACGGTGGTACTTCAACCTTCCGCTTCACACGATTCTACTACTTGTTCCAGTCAAGGACAAATGATGTACATGATTACAATCAACAATTCGTTTGTTGGTGATTCAGTAAAAGTAAAAGATATGTTCGGAGGATTTATTGTTTACGAAGAAGCGAACACTACTGGACAAAATCCGTGGAATGTATTTGCTCCTGTATTCAATGCTTTTGGAACTGTTACTGATGATCAAGTTTTCGGCAACACTGCCACATTTGGAGGTTCAGTTAATAAAGTAATTTCAGGACCTGATACCATTTTCAATATAAATAATATTTATCAAATACCAGTTCCTAATCCATGTCAATATGGAAGTGTTTCGGGCAATGTATATGTTGATTATAACAATGATTGTTCGTTCAATGTTAGTGATGTTGCTTTAACATCTGTTGCAGTAGCTACAACAGAAAACTTAAATAGTCCTTCCATGTCGAGTACAAGTTATTATGGTTACAGCGATGGAAGTGGAAATTACACAATGAATGCATTACAAACCTGGATGACAAATTATACTGTGTCAATACCTGCATATTATCAATTTATTTTTCCAAGTAGTAGTTGTTCTCCTGTAGTATTTAACTACTCCACTTTACCTCAAGCCAATGTTAATTTTTCACTTCAATGCACTAGCTTGATGGATGTACAATGTGGAGCAGGTTCGCAAGGAGTTGTTCGTCCTAACCAACCATTTATTTTATCTCCTTATGTAAATAACACAGGATGCGATATAGGTTCAGGATTATTGAAATTAGTTCTTGATCCGAATGTGGTATATAATTCAGCATTGAGCAGCAATCCTGCATCTGTTGTAGTTGGCGATACATTAATTTGGTCGTATTATAACCTTACTAGTTTAAGTAATGGAGCATATTGGAATAGTTTCTTTGCAGGTGTTCACCTTACTCCTAATTCTTCAGTAACTTCAGGAAGTACTCTTTGTTTCAGAGTTTTTACCACCCTACCTTTTGGTGATGTTGACCCAACCAATAATGATGTTAGTTTTTGTCTACCAGTAGTTAACTCGTATGATCCTAATCTTAAAGAAGTAAGTCCAAAAGGAACAGGAATTGCAGGGAATATTCCTGTAATTACCGATGAACTTACGTATACAATCCATTTTCAAAACACGGGAACAGCACCTGCTATTAACATTTCAGTAATTGATACCTTAGATACTGACATCTCTTCTGCAAGTCTAAAAATACTTGGCACAAGTCATCTAGCTACTCCACAATGGTTAGCACCAGGTGTTGTAAAATTTGTATTCAACAATATTTATCTTCCTGATAGTACTAGCAACGAGCCTCTAAGTCATGGATTTGTTCGTTTTAGCGTGAAATTAAATTCAGGTTTACCTGTAGGAACAGTTATACAAAACAGAGCGAGTATTTATTTCGATTCCAACCCTGCTATTGTTACCAATAGAGTTACGAACACGCTTTCAAGTGGACTTGGTATAAACGAAATGTCAAGTTCAAATGGAATGATATCTGTCTATCCTAATCCAATGAGTGAGGATGCTCGATTTGTAATCCAATCAGATAACCTATCTGATACATATTCTTTTGAATTGACAGATGTATTAGGAAAAGAAGTAAAATCTATCAAGGCAATTAATACAAAGGAATTCACCATTTCTCGTTCAGGCTTGATAAGTGGTGTATATTTCTACAAAGTTCTTTCTTCTAAAGGAACAATTGGAGTTGGTAAACTAGTAATTGAATAATTACCGAAAGTTAGTTCGAAGGGTTTTATAAAAACAAAACAGCCACACTTAATATAGTGTGGCTGTTTTGTTTTAATACGATAGTTGCTTTATTAGCGAGTAACAACAAATTTCTTGGTAGAAATAATTTTATCGTCAATTAATAGAGAATAAAAATAAACCCCTGCAAATAAATCATCGGTAGCTACTTTAGCTATACCTTGTTTATCATTAAGATTGATTTCTTTTACTTCTTTTCCAAGCATATCATAAAAAACAATTTTAGCTTTCTTACCATTTGCCGAAACATCATACTTAATAATAGCATTACCTGAAGCAGGATTAGGAAAAACATTTGAAATCTCTCCATCAGCTTTCAATTCGTTAACGCCAGCACCAGTAGGATCGTATTGAATTGTAAATCCTGTAGTATCGGCAGGGAAAGTTGTTGTATTAGTATTGTATATTTTATAATGTACTTTTCTAATTACAGTAGAAGGTCCTGAAACAAAATGAATATGCATGCCTCCTTGTGCAAAATTAACGGAGTCTCCAGAAGCTATGTTCTCATTATAGGTTGAAACATTCGCAGGATAACCATAACAAGTTCCTCCCCAACAAAACTGAGTTGAATCTTGGGTATCCATTACAAGAATGGTTCTTCTCACTTTATAACTGCCAGAAGAGCTATTGGTATTCAAAACCAAGAATTCGTTGTCAGCATAGGAGTTAGGCAAAAGGCTAACATGATATACTGTTTCTGTAACATTATTATGAGCCAAATCTTTTATAACAACGCCTTGTCCAAAAGTAAGAAAGTGAGTTGATAATATCAAGATACTAGTAATTATTTTTTTCATCTTTTTTGATTTTTAAAATTTATTATTTAACTAAATGAAGAGCAAAAGTAATATTATTTTTTGTGGAAAACTATCAAAAAACTGATTTTAATTTGGTTTTATAGAAATTAGACACAAAAATTTGCATTTATAAATAACATAGTGTACGTTTGTACTCATTAATTTTATAAATAACTAAAACCTCTTTTAAAATGAAAAAAATTTTACTCTTTGTTACTGCAATAACTTTAACGTTTTCAGCAGTTGAAAGCAAGGCACAACTTGCTACCGGAAGCATTGCTCCCGATTTTACATTCCCTGATTTAAATAGCAATACACAGCATCTGTATGCTTTGCTTGATTCAGGATATACCGTTTTTATTGACGTTTCTGCTGCATGGTGCGGTCCTTGTTGGAATTACCATACAGGTGTTACAGCTGGTACAGTAGTTGGTGGAGTAACCGTTCCTGCTTTGGAAGGTCTTTATGCTGCTCATGGTCCAAATGGTGACAACAAAGTGAGAGTAATGTACATTGAAGGAGAATTAACCAATACTACTGCTCAATTGAACGGTGTTGCTGGATCGTGTTCTGCTTGTACCACTCAAGGAAACTGGGTTGCAGGTACCCTATATCCAATAGTTGATTTATCAACTGCAACTCCGGGAGCTTCTGCATTTGAAACCGCTTATGCTATCCATTATTTCCCTACTGTGTATATGGTTTGTCCTGACCGTTCAATCACAGAAGTTGGCCAAGTAAATACAGCTACTCTTTGGACTGATGCAGGTTCTTGTTCTGCAGCTACTACATCTATCGATGCTGAAATGATGAACTCGAATTCTTTAAATCTTGCTTTGGCTTCTTGTGATAGCGTTATGCCTTCATTTAGGATTGGAAATGTTGGATTGACCACATTAACTTCTTGTACTGTTACATTGCAAGTGGATGGAGTAACTCAAAAAGTGATGAACTGGACAGGAAGTCTTGCCACGTATGCTAATGCAACTATAACAGGTTCTAAAGTTGGTTCTTCTGTTGCCGGTTCTCATACAATAACTGCTATTTGTTCAAATCCAAATGCAACCGTTGACCCTAATTCTGCTAATAACTCAACAACTTCAAGTTTCCTTGTTTATCCTGCTGTAGGTGGGTCGATGGTTTCAGAATCATTCGAAACTGCTGGTATTCCAACTACATTTATGCTTACTCCTGGTACTGATGGTTCAGTATGGCAAAATGCAACTGTAGGTTGCAATTCTAATGCAAGTACTGGTGTTGCTTTTTACAGTATCGGATCTGGTGTAATTGATTTAATGGGTTTGCCTTCACAATCGTTTTTAGGTACAAATACTGCATCCATGACATTTGATGTTGCACATGCACAATACCAAACTGAAGCTGATAAATTAGAAGTTCAAGTTTCTACCAATTGTGGAACTACTTGGACATCTGTTTATACTAAATCTGGTGCTACATTGGCAACTTCCGCTGCAACTAGTGCTGCTTATGCTCCAGCCACCGCTGCTGATTGGAGACATGAAACAGTTGGTTTAAGCGCTTATGCTGGTCAGGCTGCTGTTTTGGTTCGTTTCAAAGCAACTTCAGCTTATGGTAATAACCTTTATGTTGATAATATAAACTTCTCAACTTCTTCTGGAATTCAAGAAATTGGTAATAATGTTGAATATGTAAATATTTATCCAAACCCTGTTTCTGATGAAGCTACAGTAAGCTTTAGCTTAACTGTGTCAAATGATGTAACTATTTCTTTGATGAACGCACTTGGTCAGGTTGTTAAAACTGATAACTTAGGTAAACTTGCATCTGGGTTAGCTAACTACACAATTAATACTTCTACTTTCAACAATGGATTGTATTTCTTGAATATCAATGTTGGAGGTACTACCATCACTAAAAAAGTTACTATTAGTAAATAATTAGTAACTCATTAAAATAAATCAGCAGTATGGTTCAATTTTTGACTCATTACTGCTGATTTGTTTTTTATGGTAATCAAAAAATAACACGATTTATGAAAAAAATAGTTATTGGCATTCTTTCGTTTATGATCTTAACTAACCTATCGACTGCTCAAACTATCGCAGCAGCTGATGTAAAAACGGTAGATGGAAAAACAGTAAACACATCTAAATTTACTAATGACGGCAAACCAATTATCATCAGTTTTTGGGCTACTTGGTGCAAGCCATGTAAAAAAGAATTAGATGCCATTGAAGAAAATTATACTGAATGGCAAAAAGAAACAGGAGTAAAACTTATAGCAATATCAATTGACGATGCCCGAAGCGCCAGTAAAGTGGGTACAGAAGCAAAAAGCCATTCATGGGATTATGAAATTTATGTAGACGAAAATCAAGATTTCAAACGTGCGATGAATGTAAATAATGTGCCTCATACATTTGTTGTGGACGGAAAAGGGAATGTGGTATGGCAACACAATTCTTATGCAGAAGGAGATGAGAACCATCTTTTCGAAGTGATTAAGAAAGTGGCTAAAGGAGAAAAGGTAACTGAATAAAATTAAATAACCATTCATTCTTGTGAGAAACAATACAAAACTATTTCTCTTCGCAATTACATGCGGAATTCTTACTAGCAATCATTTAATTGCGCAATCCATTCAAAACAATTTTAGCAACATAACCCTTGGTGAGGTACATGGAAACATACAATTGGATGCACAATATTACATTCCTGATTCTACCATTGGTGCACCTAAGGTCCCTGAGAAAATGCTTTCTAATGGATTTGCTAACATCAATTACACAAGAGGTAAATTCACGGCTGGTATTCGTTACGAAAGTTATTTGAATGCACTTCAAGGTTTTGATGCCCGTTACCAAGGTAATGGTTTAGAATACCGATTTGCTTCTTATAAATCAGATGCCCTAGAAGTAACAATTGGTAATTTTTACCAACAATTTGGAAGCGGTTTAGTGCTTCGAAGTTATGAAGAAAGAGGACTTGGTTTTGATAATGCATTAGATGGATTCAGACTAAAATACGAACCTATAAAAGGTGTCTATTTAACAGGATTAACAGGCAAACAACGTTCATTTATGACTTATGGAACTGGCGTGGTAAGAGGTTTTGACGGTGAAATGCAAGTAAATGAAACATTTGCAAAATTATCTGATAAGAAATTAAAAGTAATGATTGGAGGAAGTTTTGTTAGTCGATTTCAATCGGCAGACAACCCTTCGTTAGTGTTACCTGAGAATGTTGGAGCATCTGCTGGAAGGTTTCAATTAAGTAGAAATAATTTTAATTTGAATGGAGAATTTGCTTCAAAAATAAATGACCCCAATGCGACAAACAATAAAATTTATCGACCAGGGGATGCACAATTGCTAACTGCAAGTTATGCAATGAAAGGGTTTGCCGTTTCTGTGAGCGCAGAACGCTCAGACAATATGAATTTTCGATCAGATAGAAACGCAACTCTTAACAATTTACTATTGAATTATACACCAGCTTTAAATAAAAACCACACATACAGTTTATTAACTTTTTATCCTTATGCTTCCCAACCTAATGGAGAATTTCAATCTTCAGAAGAGGTAAATTGGAAGGCAATAAAAAAATCAAATTACAAATTAGACATTACAGTGAATTATTCTGCTGCAAACGATCTTGATACAACACATTCCCTATCAGTTGATGAAGCTCATAATTTTCAAGGATATAAAACAAAGTCCTATTCTTTTGGTAAAACCACCATTTTCCGTGACTTTTATGTAGAAGTAAATCAGAAATTTGGTAAAAAGTATAAAGCTTCTTTAATTTATTCTTATCAAGAATATAACAAGGGTATTATTCAAGAACCTGGAGCACCTACTATTTATTCAAGCATAATTGTTGCTGATTTGACTTATCGCATGCAAGGTGAAAAAACTGTGAGAGTTGAACTTCAGAATTTAAGTACAAAACAAGACAAACATGACTGGGCACAAGCCATGGTCGAATACACTTATAATACTAATTGGTTTGGTGCACTACTTGACCAATATAATTATGGTAATGAAATATCGAAGGAACGTTATCATTATTATAGTGCAACAATTGGTTATACAAAAAATGCAAACCGAATTACATTGAGCTATGGCAAACAGCGTCAAGGAATATTTTGTGTAGGAGGGATTTGTCGTCAGGTACCTGCATCTAACGGAATAACTTTAAGTGTAACAAGTAGTTTTTAAACAGAAAATAATTAGATAAAATGAAAAAAGCAATATTTACAAGCCTTATTTCAGCTAGTTTATTATTCGCTTCTTGCGATTATGTAAGCAACCCTTACCCAGAAAAGAACGCCAACATAAGTGATACAGCCACGTGCTTGTCAGTAACCTTTCCTGTTGTCACTTCACATATTAAGAAACTATTAATAGAGGATTATACTGGACATACTTGTCCCAATTGTCCAAGAGCTGCAAGAAATATAGACACTTTAGAAAACCAACATCCTGGACAACAAGTAATAGTCTTAGCGATACATGCTGGAAGTTTAGCCGCTCCCACACCTGGATTTGGAGGCTCAAGTACAAACGATTTTATTGAAGACTACAGAACTACTGTAGGAAACACCTATGATGCATTCTTTAAATGTTCAACAAGTGGTCTACCGAGTTTATTAGAAAACAGAAAAGATTATAATTCTGTTGACTTAACACACCTGAAGAGTTACATTTCGATACCTAGTGACGTGGCACCGTATCTGACAGAACCTTCAGTAGTTGATTTACAAATCAAATTAAATTATGACACTACAAATAGAAAACTTTGTTGTGCCATTCGAGATTCATTCTTAACTACTGTAACAGGCAATTATAAATTAGTATCACTACTAGCTCAAGACAGTTTGATTAGTTTTCAAGATGATATTGACCATGGGCTTGTTTCAAACTACATATTCAATCATGTACTTCGTGATGCAATCAATCCAACAGGAGCTTGGGGAGAAACACTCGTAACAGGTGGAGCTGTTTCGGGTTTGACTCAAATTCGTCATTTTGCCTATACATTACCAAATTCTTTCAACAATATAACTTGCATTCCGAAAAATTGCAAAATAGTAGCTTTTATTTACAATACTGCCACATGGGAAATCATTCAAGCGGAAGAAGCAATTATTCCGTAATGGTTATATTTCACAACACTCTTTAGAAATGCTGAGCATTTCAAATTCCATTCAATCTTTCAATGACACAAAAATTTAAAGAATGAAACAAAAAATAGTAGTTGCAATCACCGGTGCAAGCGGAGCAATTTATGCTAGCATTTTGCTCGAAAAACTAAAAGCCATAAGTCAGCAAATTGAGGAAATTGGAGTAGTAATGAGCGACAATGCTAAAGCTGTATGGAATTTTGAACTTGGCAATGTAGATTATGAGAAAATGCCTTTTAAAATTTACAATAAAAATGATTTTTTTGCGCCATTCGCATCTGGTTCAGCAAAATATAACACAATGATTATTTGTCCTTGCAGCATGGGCACACTTGGACGCATTGCCTCTGGAATTTCTAATGATTTAACTACTAGAGCTGCAGATGTGATACTCAAAGAACGAAGAAAACTTATTTTAGTAACTAGAGATAGTCCTTTAAGCCTTATTCATATTAACAACATGAAATCAGTAACAGAAGCTGGTGGTATAATTTGCCCAGCATCTCCTTCGTTTTACAACAAACCAACGACCCCTGAAGAAATTGCGTCTACAGTGATAAACCGAGTAATAGATTTGTCCGGATTAGAAAATGATTCGTATAGGTGGGGAGGAGAGAATTAGCAAGAAAAGTGAATCGAATCATCTTCAATTTCTTGTTTTCAAATTATGGTTGTTAAAAAAATCAGTGCATTGATTTTATATGCTAATAAAATTCAAATATTATTTTGAGAAGGCATTACATTTAGCAAACATTACATATTCAAATTTATGAAAGCGAAACCGGCAACAACAAACAATAATATCGTTACCGCTATTTTCTCCCTTCGAGAATATTGAGAGAATGAGGGATAAGGTTTCTGTAAAAATAACTCTACCTTTGTTCTGATAAAAAATAGAATTAGATGGAGATAAATGTTCGTGAAGACTATTCGTTGAAAAATTTAAACACCTTTGGAATAGATGTTTCTGCTAGATATTTTATAGAAGTTAGTAATTTGTATGAAATAAATCAAGCGTTTGAAGATTCTCGCTTTTTGAAATGCAGTAAGCTAATCTTGGGGGGGGGGAGTAATGTATTGTTCACTAAAAATGTGGATGGTCTAGTAATCAAGAATGCGATTAAAGGCATTGAGTTGGTTGATGAAGATGAAGAACATTACTTTGTGAAAGCTAATGCTGGTGAAGTATGGCATCAACTGGTGATGTATTGCGTTGAACATAATTATGCAGGGTTAGAAAATCTTTCACTTATTCCTGGTTATGTTGGCGCAAGTCCGATGCAAAATATTGGGGCATACGGAATGGAACTTAAAGATTCTTTCAAGGAACTCGAAGCATGGAACATTAAGGATAAGTTCATACAAAAATTTAACAAGGATGAATGTAAGTTTGGCTACAGAGAAAGTGTCTTTAAGCGCGAATTGAAAGATCAATATCTGATTACATCAGTAACCCTTCAACTAAACAAAAAACCCAACTACAATGTTAACTATGGTGCCTTAGAAAAAGAGTTGGAAGCAATGGGAATTCAAAATTTAAGTATTAGTGCAATAAGCAAAGCTGTGTGTGCGATAAGAAATAGCAAACTGCCCAACCCTTCTGAAATAGGAAATGCAGGAAGTTTTTTCAAAAACCCTGAAGTCAAGCGATCCAAGTTTGACGACATGAAAACAGAATTCCCAAATATCGTTGGTTATGAGTTAGAGAATGGCAATTTTAAACTTGCGGCAGGTTGGCTCATTGAACAATGTGGATGGAAAGGTAAAACAATAGGAGATGCAGGTGTTCATAAATTACAAGCTCTAGTGTTGGTGAATTATGCAAATGCAAGAGGAAGTGAATTGTTGGATTTGTCGGAGCAGATTATGAATTCTGTGAATACAAAATTTGGAGTTGAACTAGAAAGAGAAGTAAACATTTATTGAAGTAGACTTTTATGTTGAAAACCCAAAATAAATTCCTACCCTGATTTATTTAGAAATAATAATCAGAAAAAACTATGTAATCAAATATTTAGTTCTGATTACATTGATGTGATGCACTGTATGACCCGCAATAAAAAATAACATTGCCCTCACTGAAATGGACTTCCCGTTAGCGACTCCAACTTCATCTAAAGCTTCTTTATCAAGTCGCTTGAATAATGAGAGGTTAGATTCACGCACCACAGCAAATTCATGAGCCAAATCGTATAGTGTTCTTGAATTAAATTTTGCATTTTTCACATAATCTATATCATCATATCCAGGTAATGGGGTTTTGTCTTTTCTTGCAAAACACAATGCACGATAAGCCATGATGCGCTCTGTATCTATTATGTGGCCAATCACTTCCTTTGGTGTCCATTTGTCAGGAGCATAAACAAAATCTTCGTTTTCTTCTGTAAAGCTTGAAATGAGTTCCTGAAAGTCAATGACTTGATCTTCCAGTACTTTTAATATATTATCACCTACTATTAAGTTGATATATTTATTGAAATATTCAGGATATTCTACTGATTCAGGTCGTTTCATAAATAAAGAATATTAATTAAGTCTTTGAGGGATTATTAATTCAAATTCAGGAATAGTAACAACAAAGTGAGTTTTGTCAATCTGCCTTTCCATCAAATAGGTACCTTTCATCTTTCCCATATCAGAGTTCAAACTGCATGCTGATTCGTATTCGAATATTTCTCCTGGCTCCAAAATCGGTTGTTCACCGACTACACCTGGCCCATCTACCACACTATTTTCACCGGAAGAATCGAAAATTTCCCAATGCCTAGTCAATAACTGCACTGTATATTCACTTTTATTCTCAATACATATTCTATATGAGAAAAGATAATGACGGTGTTCTATTACTGAGTGTTCTATTTGATATTTGGTATCAACACTTATGTGTATGCCATGCGTTATTTTACTTGCCTGAGTTCCCATAACAAAATTTAAGGGTTAATGTTTGGTTTCGAATCGCAATATTAATCAATTCTTTTTCATCTGACAATAATTTTACCATTACATTTTTCATTTACCTCAATTTCCAAAATATAAAATTGTCTAAATTTCTTTCTTGCATTTTTGAAATTAATGAGGTAATTTTGGATGTTTAATTGAAACCCTAGATTTTGATTTATAC
>Ga0194047_10000700_pt1 | contig 21646 bp, 23 predicted proteins | sample JunL225m_MetaG_2_FD_160070 | JGI IMG/M metagenome (GOLD analysis project Ga0194047, IMG submission 160070) | Anoxic zone freshwater microbial communities from boreal shield lake in IISD Experimental Lakes Area, Ontario, Canada - Jun2016-L221-5m | ecosystem: Environmental > Aquatic > Freshwater... | reverse complement strand
AAAAAAAGCTTATCCATTACTTATACTTTTCATTTAAGTAATTAGCGTAAGCGTCTTTTTCATCTTTCTCACTAATATGTGGGACAATTCCTGATAAGCTTTTTATCAAGGGCGTTATCTCTTCTTCTTTGTTTCTTTCCATAATTATTTTATGAAAGTAGTTGGTAACTAACTTTGATAAACTTGTGTTTCTTTCTTTAGCATAAATCTTAGCTCTTTCAATAATATGCTTCTCTAATTTAATTGTCAATTTAGTCCCCATGAAATTAATATTTACATATTTTAAGATTAAAATTAAATAAAAAAAAGACTAAACGAGTTATTTATACTTAATTAAACCTATTTCATAGGCACCACCATCACCGGCATAGTTGCATGCCTTACAATATATTCAGCGGTGCTGCCCATTACCACATGCGAAAATCCGGTACGACCATGTGTCCCCACCACAATATAGTCAACCTTTTCCTTAAGGGCTTTTTCAATAACCACATCTTTGGCATTGCCTACTTCCACATAAATTTCAATAGGTATATTGGGAAATTTATCTTGTACCAACTTGAGTTCTTTAATGGCCGCTTCTTTTTGTGCCATATAAATTTCATCCCAAGGAGTAGGCACCATGGACATTTGCGATTGCAGATAATCGACGTAAATGGGTATCACAGAACTTAAAATTACGGAAGCCTCCATTTTAATGGCAAGCTCCATTCCTTTTTTAATTACTGATGCTGAGGATTCACTTAAATCAACTGCAATAAGTATTGTATTTTTCATGGCTTTACATTTATATAAAGCTAGAAAATCAAAACACTAAAAAATATGATATTGGTCAGTAGAGATCTAAATTTTCACACTGTCACTCATTCATCAGATTCTACAATACTAGCGTAGTCTACTAATAGCTCTTCGCCGCAAGCTATATCTCTAATGGCTTCAAACTCTTCCCCATCGTTTAAAGAAATCACATTGGGGGTTTCTGAATGGTTTAAATAAATAACTAGATCCACTAGTTTAAAACCATAATCGGGTATAAAATAAAAATCTTCATCAAACAAACAATGATTCTCAATTAAATCTTTAGAATGTTGTGGAAGTGTCCCTACTTCTTCTTTGCTTACTTTAATCCAATCGCCTACCCCTTTTGAAAAAATATTTTTAGTGCCTTTGGGAATAGCTCTAATGGCAAATACGCCAATGCCATGCAGTGGCGATGGCTTAATCATCACATAGGTAGAATTAGCTAATTCTTTTAATAAGGCTTCTTTATTCATAAAAATTAGCTCAATTTATTAATGCACTCTACTAAAGAAGTTTCCCAATGAGGTATAGAAAGAGCTAATTCTTTTTCTATTTTATCTGTAGCTAATACCGAATACCCTGGTCTTTTAGCAGGCGTAGGAAAGTCAACTGTTAATATCGAATTCACTTGACAAGTTAAACCCACAATGGATTGTATTTTCTTACAATACTCAAACCAAGTGGTTTCGCCTTGATTGGCATAATGATAAATACCTTTTATTTCTTTACCTGCATCTATGGCAAGAATCATTTGCATAGTGGCGTCTGCTAAATCTTTGGCATAAGTTGGTCGGCCTTTCTGATCTGATACAATATTTAAAACATCTCTTTCCTTCATAAAGCGTATCATGGATTTCACAAAATTATTTCCATGTACACTAAATACCCAAGAGGTTCTAATAATAATGGTATTGGGATTTGCAGCAGTTGCCATGCGTTCCCCATCTGCTTTAGTGGATCCATAAAAATTTAATGGCGCCAATGCAGTCTCTGTTGTATAAGGGGCTGTTGCATTTCCCGTAAATACATAGTCTGTTGAAAAAGTGATGAAAGGAATTTTTCTTTCATTCGCTATTACAGCTAGCTGCTCCACCGATTTTGCATTGACTGCAAAAGCCAATTCTTTTTCCGTTTCAGCTTTATCTACTGCAGTATACGCTGCTGTATTGATAATAGCATCGGGTGCCATTTCATTTATGATAGATGTCAATGTTTCGGGTTTAGATAAATCAATTATAGATCTATCTGTAAAAATCATTTCGTATTGAGGATAGCTTACTGCCATTTGGCTTAGCTCCCAACCCAATTGTCCATTGGCCCCAGTGACTAGTATTTTTTTGATTGCCATTATTTAGATGTAAATTCTTTTGGCAGTTTTGTCCATTCAGAAGGTGGCAAGGATTTAAAATAATCGTAAGTTTTCTTCAAACCTTCTGCACGATCTACTTTAGGCTCCCATCCTAATAATTTTTTTGCTTTCGTAATATCGGGCTGTCTTTGTTTTGGATCGTCCACAGGTAAATCCTTGTACACAATTTTAACAGCAGACCCTGTTAATTTCAATACTTCTTCCGCAAAATCTTTTAAACTAATTTCATTGGGGTTGCCAATATTTACAGGACTTGAATAGTCACTTAATAATAATCTATAAATACCTTCTACTAAATCATCTACATAACAGAAGCTTCTTGTTTGTGAGCCATCTCCAAACACCGTCATGTCCTCACCTCTTAATGCTTGGCCAATAAAGGCTGGCAAGGCGCGGCCATCATTCAATCGCATTCTTGGCCCATAGGTATTGAAGATGCGAATGATTCTAGTTTCTACCTGATGATAGGTATGATAAGCCATCGTAATGGATTCCATATAACGCTTTGCTTCGTCATAGACACCTCTTGGGCCTACTGGATTTACATTGCCCCAATATTCCTCGGTTTGAGGATGCACGAGTGGATCTCCGTATACTTCACTTGTACTTGCGACCAATATTCTTGCCCCTTTTGCTTTGGCCAAACCTAATAAATTATGTGTACCCATTGCACCCACTTTTAAGGTTTGAATAGGAATTTTTAAATAATCTATTGGACTTGCTGGTGATGCAAAATGTAAAATATAATCTAGTGTTCCTTCTATCTCAATATATTTTGTAACGTCATGATGGATGAATTCAAAATTTGGATTAGATCTTAAATGTGCGATGTTTTGAAGGTCGCCCGTAATTAAATTATCCATGGCAATAACATAGTACCCTTCATTGATAAAATGATCACTCAAATGTGATCCTAAAAATCCAGCAGCACCTGTTATTAATATTCTTTTTTGACTCATACTATTTACTTTGTGGCGGATGCCCTGCCAATGCTTTCATAATGATACCCTAATTCTTTCATTTTTGAAACTTCAAAAAGATTACGGCCATCAAATATGATTTTGTTTTTAATTTCTTTTTCTATTCTTTCAAAATCGGGGGTTCTAAACTCACTCCACTCTGTAGCAATGATTAAAAAATCGGCACCGCTTAATGCCTCGTATTGGCTAGTGGCATATTTTATCTTATCTCCAATTTGCGCTTTTACATTGGGCATGGCTTCAGGGTCATAAGCTGTTACTGTAGCGCCTAACTCAGTTAATGCATCAATGATACTCAATGCGGGTGCTTCTCTAATATCGTCCGTATTGGGCTTAAAGGCCAGTCCCCAAAGTGCAATGTGCTTGCCTTTTAAATCTCCTTTATAATAGGATTTTATTTTTTCAACTAAATGTAATTTTTGATTGGCGTTTACTTTTTCCACTGCCTTTAAAATTTCAAAATCATATTTCACTTCATCAGAAGACATGATTAAAGCTTGTACATCTTTAGGAAAACATGATCCACCATAACCAATACCTGGGAATAAAAAACGCTTTCCAATTCTATCATCCGATCCAATGCCTCTTCTTACCATATCTACATCGGCTCCCATGCGCTCACACAATTGAGCCACTTCATTCATGAAAGAAATTTTAGTAGCTAAGAATGAATTAGCCGCGTACTTGGTTAATTCAGAACTACGCTCATCCATAAAAATAACTGGGTTACCTTGTCTTACAAAGGGCGCGTATAAATCGCTCATTAATTTTTTTGCTCTTTCTGATCTTGTTCCAACCACTACTCTATCTGGTTTCATAAAATCATCCACCGCAACACCCTCTCTTAAAAACTCAGGATTACTTACTACATCATACTCTCCTTTGTAGTTTTTAGCAATGGCTGCATTTACTTTATCGGCAGTACCCACAGGCACCGTACTTTTATTTACTATGACTTTATAGTCTTTTAAAATTTTTCCTAAATGATCGGCTACGCCTAATACATATTTTAAATCGGCACTGCCATCGGCACCGGGAGGGGTTGGCAATGCTAAGAAAATTATTTCAGCACCTTCAATAGCCGATTCTAATTCGGTTGTGAATGTCAAACGACCTTCTTTAATATTTCTTAAAAATATTTTTTCTAGCCCTGGTTCGTATATAGTAATTTGACCATTACTTAATTTCTCTACTTTATTTTTATCAATGTCCACGCAGGTTACTTTGTTTCCTGTTTCTGAAAAACAAGTTCCTGTAACTAACCCTACATATCCTGTACCTACTACTGTAATTTTCATCTATCCATATTTTTATTTAAAAAACGATTTTACGCCCTCCGCAATATACGACAATTGTATCTCATCCATTTCGGTATGCACGGGCAAAGAGCAGACACAGGTTGTTAAATAATCGGTTACTTTTAAATTTAAGCCGATATTATTCTGCCCGCCAAACATTTTTTGCAAATGACCTGGCACAGGATAATAAATCATACAAGGAATTTCTTTAGCTGATAAATGTGCAATGAATGCAGCTCTATCTACCCCTTTTAATTGAATGGTGTATTGATGGTATACATGTGTTGAATAAGCTGCAATACCTGGAACAACAATTTCCTTGATGGATGCAAATGCAGTATTGTAATAGTTGGCAACATTTTGTCTGGCTGCATTGTATGCATCTAAATGTTTTAATTTAATATTTAAAATGGCAGCTTGAATTGAATCTAATCTAGAATTACATCCTACAACATCATGATAATATCTTTCTGATTGACCATGGTTGGCCATCATGGTCATTTTATCGGCCAATACTTTATCATTGGTAAACAAAGCGCCGCCATCTCCAAAAGCACCTAAATTTTTACTTGGATAAAACGATGTAGCTCCAATATGTCCAATCGTACCTGTTTTTTTGGTCACCCCATTTGAAAAAGTATAATCACATCCAATGGCTTGTGCATTGTCTTCAATTACAAATAAATTATTTGCTTTTGCAATTTCCATAATTTGTTCCATCGGTGCTGCTTGACCATACAAATGCACAGGAACAATGGCTTTGGTTTTTGGGGTAATTGCTTTTTTTAAACTTTCAATATCCATACAAAAAGTAATCGGATCCACTTCTACAAAAACAGGCGTTAATTTTAACAAAGCCACTACTTCGGTAGTAGCGATATAAGTAAATGAGGGAGTAATTACTTCATCTCCCGGTTCCAGGCCTAAAGCCATCATGGCAATTTGCAAGGCATCTGTGCCATTGGCACAAGGAATTACATAATCTGATCCTAAATAAGTAGCTAAATTTTGAGCAAAATCCTTTACGGCCTTACCATTAATATAGGCAGCACTGTCCAACACTTCCTGAATGGCTTGGTCTACTGCTGATTGTATGGCCAAATACTGATTTTTAGTATCGACCATTTGAATTTTTCGCATCCTTTGAATTTGTGCAAATTTACAATAAAATGACTAATTCAGTCCATTTCCGACCCATATAAGCTGCTCCAAAACAATTTGAATAGATATGCTATTTTTTATTCATTTTTGCCTTAAGAAATAGTCCCATGTATTTGTACAATGTCTTTTTATGGTTGTATCCTTTAATTGCTCGTTGCATTAGTCCATTTAATGCAAAAGCAAAACAATGGCTTATTGGCCAAAATGAGGTTTGGGATCGAATCCATCAATTGGCCCCAACTATCAAGCAACCTATTGTCTGGATTCATTGTGCTTCATACGGAGAATTTGAACAAGGATTACCGATTATTGAAAGCTTAAAAAGCAATTACCCCAATCATCAAATTTGGCTGACTTTTTTTTCCCCTTCGGGTTATGAACACCGAAAGAATGATCCTGCTGTAGATTTTGTTTCTTACTTACCATTTGACGGTGCAAAAAATGCGGCGCGATTTATAGAAATTGTACAACCAAAATTAATTGTCTTTGTTAAATACGAATTTTGGTATTATTATTTACAAGCAGCCAAAGAACAAAATATTCCCACCCTATTGGTTTCTGCAATTTTTAGACCAAGTCAAATTTTCTTTCAATTTTATGGAGGCTTTTATAAAAAAATGTTGTCACTTTTTACAAGTATATTGGTACAAGACAAATCTTCATACGACTTAGTAAAAAAAGTATTACCATACATTTCCATCGAAATTACTGGAGATACGAGGTATGATAGAGTGGCTCGAAGTGCTGCTACAATTACTAAATTTGATTGGATTCAAAAGTTGAGTCAAAACAAAATAATTATTGCAGGAAGCACATGGAAAGAAGACCATATCTTATTAGCCAAAGTTGCTTCTAGCTTAAAAAAAATAAATTGGATCATCGTACCACACCATGTAGATGCTGCATCTATTGAACAATGTAAAACTTATTTTCCCAGCGCAATTACCTTAACAGAATTGCAAAATTCTGATCAGCATTTTACAATGCCAACAATAATTATTATTGATCAAATTGGAATTTTAAGAAATTTGTATCAATATGCATTTATCAGCTATGTTGGTGGCGGTTTTGGAAAAGATGGGGTGCATAATGTTTTAGAACCTGCTGCTTTTGGCAAACCAGTACTTTGGGGTGAAAAAGATGAAAAATACATTGAAGCCGTAGGATTAAGGAAGCTAGGAGGTGGTTTTAAAATAAAATCTTCGAATGAACTCATAGTGCTTGCTCAAGCATTGATTTCCAATGAAGAAAAATACCAAGAAGCATCGGTGCATGCCAAAAAATACATTGCTAAAAATGCTGGGGCAACCCATAAAACAATTCAATTTATTAAAGACCACCAACTATTAAGCTAGGATTGTTTACTTTTGAACAAGGCACTTATTGATAAAATAATAATTAGAGGAAATGTTTATTGAACAAAATATTACAGGAGAAAGAAGAGGCTGGATTGAAGTGATTGGAGGAAGTATGTTTAGTGGTAAAACCGAAGAATTGATAAGAAGATTAAAAAGGGCTAAAATTGCCAATTTAAAAGTGGCTATTTATAAACCTGCTACTGACACGCGCTTTGATGTCAACAAAGTAGTGAGTCATGATGCCAATTCTATCCCATCAATTCCTGTTCAAACATCCAATGAGATTTTGGATTTAGTTCAAGATGCAGATGTGATTGGGATTGATGAAGCCCAATTTTTTGATGCTGGAATTATTAAAGTTTGTGAAACAATGATGATGCAAGGTAAAAGAGTGATTGTAGCCGGATTGGATATGGATTATTTAGGAAATCCTTTTGGACCCATGCCACAATTATTGGCCATTGCAGATTTTATTACCAAACTGCATGCAATTTGTGTAAAGTGTGGGCACTTAGCCAATATCTCTTATAGAACTAGTGATGAATCAGGAACAGTTGTGTTGGGAGAAAAAAATAATTATGAACCTAGATGCAGAATATGTGCGAGTAAATAATGACTTCTATCAAATCCATATATACCTTATTTAAAAAAGATGCTTTGCTGGAGTTGAGGCAACAGTATACATTTTTTGGTATCCTATTATACATTGCTTCTACCACTTTTGTGATTTACTTGACCATGGGACAACCCGATGATAAAGTTTGGAATGGCCTTTTTTGGGTGACCCTATTATTTATTTGTATCAATACAGTTGCCAGAAGTTTTTTACAAGAAGGCAAAGGCAGGATGCTTTATTTTTATACGATTGCCCACCCTGTAGATTTTATTTTTTCTAAATTAATTTACAATAGCTTACTCATGTGTTTGATGAGTGGACTAAGTTTACTTTTATTTATCCTATTATTAGGCAATCCATTACAACATGCATTGTTGTTTTTTGGCATGAGCTGTTTGGGGGGCATTAGTTTAAGTTTGGTATTTAGTTTTTTAGCAGCCATTGCTTCTAAAGCGCAGCAGCCATCTGCCATCATGGCTATTTTAGGTTTCCCTTTAATTATTCCTCAATTAATGTTGTTAATGAAAATTGCCAATATCGCTTTTGCAGATGTGGTACAAAATGGATTGCCTCAATTGGTAGGTTTATTGTGTGGCTTTGATATAATGATTATTGCACTATCCTATATCCTCTTTCCTTTTCTATGGAAGGAGTAGGTGTTTTAATGACGTGCTAAAATTGATAATTTTAACACGATAGTGAAGATTAAAAAAAATCAAATAAAGAAGCAAATAAAAATAAAATATATTTTAATAATTTTATTTTTATGCGGACTAAAATTGTAGGTGACGAACAGTTTGACCGTTATTGATGAGTTGCTTTAATGATTCAATACCAATGGTCAAATGTCTTTTTACAAATTGAGCAGTTACTTTAGAATCGCTTGCTTCTGTTTTCACCCCTTCTGGTACCATAGGAGAATCACTTACTAATAATAAAGCGCCTGTTGGAATTTTATTGTAAAAGCCTACGGTGAAAATAGTAGCCGTTTCCATATCAATGGCGTATGCTCTAATATCTGTTAAATATTCTTTGAATTTTTCATCATGCTCCCAAACTCTTCTATTGGTTGTATATACTGTGCCTGTCCAATAATCTACACCGTTATCTCTAATGGTGGTAGAAATGGCTTTTTGTAAAGCGAAGGCTGGAAGTGCTGGAACTTCTGGTGGGAAATAATCGTTGGAAGTACCTTCCCCTCTAATAGCTGCAATAGGTAATATTAGATCTCCAATTTTATTACGTTTTTTCAAGCCTCCACATTTTCCTAGAAATAAAACAGCTTCGGGTTGAATGGCCGTTAACAAATCCATTATGGTAGCTGCACCTGGACTACCCATTCCAAAGTTAATAATGGTTATGCCATCAGAAGTAGCGCATTGCATAGGTTTGTCTTTTCCAATGACTTCTACCCCATGCATTTCGGCAAACATGTTCACGTAATTGCTAAAATTGGTTAGTAGTATAAAGCGACCTAATTGGTCTAAGCTAGCGCCCGTATACCTTGGTAACCAATTCTCTACGATTTCTTCTTTTGTTTTCATACTATCAAATTTTAAAGTTTCAACTACTTATCTTTGGACAAAGTATTATATAAAAATACGAATTTTAATTTAAATGATAGTTATCCCTTATCCAAGCTACCCTTTTAAAATAAAAGCCATCAATGGGAAGGATCAAATATTTGACCCCTTTAGAAAAATTTGGGTGGTACTTACCCCCGAAGAATGGGTAAGACAGAACTTATTACAATACCTTGTTCAAACGCTTCATTATCCTCCCAGTTTAATAGCGGTGGAAAAAGAAATTAAATTAGGAGAGCTTTTGAAACGATTTGATATAGTGGTATATAAAAATGAAAAAGCTTGGATGATTATAGAATGTAAAGAAGCAAAAGTTCCATTAAATGAAAAAACGATGGAACAAATTTTACAATACCAACAAATATTAACTGCACAGTATTTATTTATAAGCAATGGACATGAAACACTAGGCGCTAAAATAGAATCGGGGAAACTGCAAGCTTTGCAAAATTTCCCCGATTACCTATAAAATATATTTTACTTTTTTTTAAAAATATTTCGACTTTCCTATTATGGGAAGATACCTAACTCAGCATAAGAAGTTCCTACTTTATTAATGGCACATACATAGGCAGCTGTGCGCATATCTGGAATAGAAGGATTGGCTTTCCAAATATCCATAATTTCTCTAGTGGCATTGATCATAGTTTCTTCTAGTCCACTATGTACCAAATCAATTTCATCTGGACCATGTGCAATAATATCTTTTTCAGACTCCGTTACTTTTTTACCAGTTAACTCTTCAATCTGATTTAGAATATTAATATTCGCATTCTCGGTAAATCTTTTTTCTAAACGACCATATCTAACATGGCTTAAATTTTTCAACCACTCAAAATAAGAAACTGTTACCCCACCTGCATTTAAGTACATATCAGGAATTACTAGTACTCCATTAGCAGCTAGTATTTCATCGGCTTCTGGTGTTAAAGGACCATTGGCTGCTTCTCCAATAATTTTTGCTTTAATGCGAGCAGCATTATTTCCGTCTATTACATTCTCTAAAGCAGCAGGAATTAAAATATCACAAGCTAATTCTAAAGCATCCCCACTATTTTTTAAATTAGTAGCCCCTGGGAAATTTAAAATGCTGCCTGTTTTTTTACGATGTTGAAATACTTCTTCTTCATTTAAGCCAGCATCATTATAAATAGCACCTTCAAATTCTGCAATAGCTACGACAATAGCGCCATGTTCTCTAAAAAATTTAGCAGAATAATAACCCACATTTCCTAAACCTTGTACTACTACTTTTTTATTTTCAATACCCACTGTTAATCCTTGTTTTTTCATGACATCCTCCATCAAACAAACTTCTCTCACTCCAAAGAACACGCCTAAACCAGTGGCTTCTTTTCTTCCTCTCACACCGCCCAATGAGATGGGTTTACCTGTAACACAACCAGCTGCATCAATTTCTCCTGGCTTTAAAGACTGATAAGTATCTACAATCCAAGCCATTTCTCTTTCGCCGGTTCCATAATCTGGAGCGGGTACATCGATACCTGGGCCTATAAAATTTTTCTTCACCAATTCGGAAGTATACCTTCTAGTAATTTTTTCTAATTCATACGTGCTTAAACTTCTAGGACTAATTTTAATACCACCCTTTGCTCCGCCAAAAGGAACATTCACAATCGCACATTTATACGTCATCAAAGCTGCCAAGGCCATTACCTCATCTTGATTCACTGCCATACTAAAACGTATCCCTCCTTTACATGGCGATTTGTGTTGGGAGTGTTGTACACGATAAGCTTCAATTACTTCAATATGGCCATCATCCATTTTTACTGGAAAACGCATACTGTAAATACTATTACAAGCTTTTATTTGCTCTAATATGCCAGTTTCCCAACTGGTAAACTTAGATGCTTTGTCAAAACTTCTTTCTACACTTTTAAAAAAACTATACGCTGCATTCTCTGACATGATATTAAAATTTAAAATGAATAAATAAATTGAAAAAACTACTTTTCCAATTGACTAATTTTTTTATCAATGCTTCCTACATAAATAAAAAGACCAATGAGTATAATGCTTACAATAGTCATGACTAAATATATTTTGCCATCTTGCACCATGATGCTATTGTTATTGACTGCTTTTGTTTGTAATAATTGAAACATATTTTATTATTTATACTTGATTGAATGTTTTTTAACAATACTATTGATATTATAATAGCCCTTCTTTTTTTAATTTTAATAATTGTATTCTAATATGCAAAGTGCTGATCCAAACTCCTAATAATGTCCAACCAATTACTGCAGGATAAAAAACTGTGCGCATGCTAGCGGACATGTCTTTTCCATTGATGCCGGGGTTACCATCACTGCCTTGTCCACCTGGATGCAATGATTCGGTTAGTCTTGGCAATATCCAAAGTGTTGGGAACAACATAAAGAAGGAAAAAATGTTGTAGACCGCAGATAGTCTTGCTTTTTTTTCTGTATCTATTAAACTTCCTCTCAAAACGAAATAGGCAAAATAAATTAATAAGGCAATGGCTGCTCCATTTTGTTTTGGATCGCCCACCCAAGGACTACCCCATTGATAGTTGGCCCAAAAAGCACCTGTTACAATTCCTAAAAATCCAAAGAGTAAACCTGTAGAAGCATAAGCCATAGAATAAACATCATGCGCTGGATTGGAATTTCTTAAATATTTAATGGCATATACTAATGATACAAATAACAAAATCATCATGCCAAACCACATAGGTACATGAAAAAAGAAATTACGAATAGACTCTTGCAAACGGTCGTCGAGTTTAGGCACTTTTACTAAGAAGCCATAAGTACAGGTATACACCAAAAGAATAATAGATAGTATTTTCCACCAGCGTGCTCTCAACATAGTTTAATTTATTTTATATCAATAAATCCAAAAACTAACAATTGTTTGCAAATTTAACTGTTTTGCTCCTAATTGCCCAATTTTAGGTGTGAATCTTATGTAAACAAAATTACTGCTTATGTTGTACATTTGCGTCCATAATTTTCATGCCGTAACATGAAGCGAACTGCCCCGTAAGGCTGTAGTAAACTTAATGTGGCTATCATTTAAAAATAGACACAAATGAAACTTTCCCAATTTAGGTATGACCTACCTTTAAATTTGATTGCACAACATCCTACTAAAAGAAGAGAGGATAGCAGACTCATGGTGGTGAACCGTCAAAACGGCCACATGGAAAATCGTCATTTCTCTGACTTATTAGAGTATTATGATGACAAAGATGTTTTTGTAGTGAACAACACCAAAGTATTTCCTGCCAGAATGTATGGCCGTAAAGAAAAAACAGGTGCCAAGATTGAAGTTTTCTTATTAAGAGAATTGAACAAGCCTAACCGCTTATGGGATGTGATTGTTGATCCCGCAAGAAAAATTCGTGTAGGAAATAAATTGTACTTCGGAGAAAATGAAGAATTAGTAGCAGAAGTTATTGACAACACCACCAGTCGTGGACGTACCATTCGTTTTTTATGGGAAGGTGATGACGAAGGATTTAGAAATATGTTAGAATTTTTAGGAGAAACTCCATTACCTAAATACATCAAGCGTAAACCAGACGAAGAAGATAAAGAAAGATATCAAACTGTTTACGCAAAACATGAAGGTGCTGTTGCGGCGCCTACTGCTGGCTTACATTTTAGCAAAGAATTAATCAAAAGATGTGAGATTATTGGTATTCGCTTTGCCGAGGTAACTTTGCATACTGGATTAAGCACTTTCAGACCTATTGAAGTGGAAGATTTAAGCAAACATAAAATGGATGCTGAATATTTCAAGATAGATGAAGAAGCATGTCGCATTATTAATACTGCCAAAGAAAATAATCGTCGTGTTTGTTCCATTGGCACAACTGCCATGCGTGCTATGGAAAGTAGTGTTACTGCACAACGTTTATTAAAACCTGCCGAAGGTTGGACGAATCACTTTATCCACCCTCCTTACAATTTTAACATTGCAGATAGCTTAGTAACTAATTTTCATTTACCAAAAACAAGTTTATTGATTATGACTTGCGCATTTGCTGGCTATGAATTAGCAATGGAAGCTTATAAAAAAGCAATTAAAGATAAATACCGATTCTTCTCTTATGGTGATGCGTTATTATTTATCTAAATTTTAAAATAGGATTAAATAAATAATACTCTAATGATTTTTTCACTATTTATTTAAATTTAATGAAATACAAAAAGCCCTGATTCAATATCGGGGCTTTTTTTTGTAGCATATATTAACTTAAGAGAAGCATAATGTAATTGGATTCCTCTCGCTCTCTGCTGTGCATGACGCTAAAAACGACTACGTTCATCTAAAATTGTGAACTCGCTTCGCTCAAACATGCACAATTTTTTAACGATGAACTTTAGTCATTTTTTAAACGCTATGCACAGGAGTTCGCGCATCGCAATCAAATTACATTTTCTTTTAAAAAATAGAAGAATATAAATCTATAAATTAAACAATCCCCTATTAATCAACTGCAGGGTCTTTATTTTATGCTCGCTTGGAATTAGCAATGAAATATTATGATGACTACCTCCATAACTTACCATCGTAATAGGTACTTCATCGATGGCATCAAATAATTTTTTAAGCACCGATTGTGTTTGTGCAATTTCATTTCCTACAATAGATACAATGGTCTGCTCTTTTTCTACTTCTACAGAAGCAATGATGCTTAACTCTGCAATAATTTCTTCCAAATGTATATCGGTATCAATGGTAACCGAAACAGCTACTTCAGAAGTAGTAATCATATCGATGGAAGTTTTGTACTTTTCAAAAACTTCAAATATTTTTCTTAAAAATCCATAAGCCAATAACATTCTGCTACTTTTTATTTTTACAGCAATGATATTATCTTTGGCAGCCACTGCTTTTACACCCACACTACCAGCTTCTTTTTTAATTACGGTTCCTGCGGCAGTTGGTTCCATGGTATTTAACAATCGAACTGGAATGTTTTCTTGTTGAGCAGGCCAAATACAAGTAGGATGTAAAATTTTAGCACCAAAATAGGCCAACTCCGCAGCTTCATCAAAGCTTAATTGCTCAATGGCCACTGTCTTCTCTACCACTCTAGGATCATTATTATGCATGCCATCAATGTCAGTCCAAATTTCACAAACACTTGCATGAACAGCTGCAGCAATAAGTGAAGCAGTATAATCACTGCCTCCTCTTTTTAAATTGTCCACTTCGCCTTTTGCATTGCGACAAATATAACCCTGCGTTATAAATAAATTAGAAGTAGGATGTGCTGCTAAAACTTTTTTTATTTTTTCTGCGATGGCCACTAAATCGGGTTCATCATTCAAATCCAATTGCATAAAATCTAATGCAGGCAATAATGCGTGCTCAATTTTTTCTTGTTCTAAATACAAAGAAAAAAGTTTGGTACTCATTAATTCCCCTTGCGCCAAAATATCTTTATTCAATGCATCGCTTAAAGAAATCTTCTGTGTAATCTTTAAAAATTCAAAATGCTCCGTAATAATTTCATTGGCCTTTTCGCGCAATGCTTCTCCAGAAAGTAATTCAAGTATAAAAGCACGATATTGTTTCTCTAGTACTTCTACTTTTTCTGTAGCTGCTTTTTTATCAGCTGACCCTAGGCTCTTACTTATTTCTACTAATGCATTGGTTGTACCACTTAATGCACTTAGTACCACAATAGTTGTTTCATTATCTCTAGTAATTAATTGAGAAACTTGATGCATGCGCTCAGGCTTGCCCACACTTGTTCCCCCAAACTTCATTATTTTCATTGCAATTTTTTTTCAAGGCTCAAAGGTAAATAGGCAATACTAAAATAGGGCAATTAAATGCCCTTATTTTAAAAACAAATTGCAAACTAATGTTAGTCTATTGATTGAGTAGGAATCTAAAATGGCAAATCATCTACAGCAGCTTCATCGTTTCCCCCTGCGCTTGCTGCAGAAGGATTGTAACTGTTGCCTGTATTTTGATCTGCTGGATTTCCAGCTGCTTCATTGCTTCCGTTTCCTGAAGGTTTAGCACCTAACAATTGCACCGAAACAATGCGTAATGTTAAGGAAGCACCATTTCTTCCATCAGCAGTGGTGTAAGATCTTACATCTGGCGTTCCTTCTACATATACTTGAGTTCCTTTTTTTAAATAAGGAGCAACCGCTGTGCGATCGGTCCAATAAGAACAATCCACCCAAGTAGTTCTATCTTTTTGATTGCCTTGCGCATCTTTATAACGTTCTGTGTGGGCGACATTAAAATTAATGACAGTTTTGCCATTTACATTGTTCACTAGGGCATCTTTACCCAAATTTCCGATTACTTGTAGCTTGATCATTTTCTGTGTTTTAGTCGTTTTATTGAATCATTGTTTGAAAGTGAAGATAGTATTTTTTAGAATTTTGAACTGAAAAGCCTGACTCATTTTATGAACATTCTGCCATTTAGTAAAGATGAATTACTTTTGTGCCAAGCCAACTTTTAACTGGCCAAACACTATGAGCAAGAAAGGAAAGGTTTTAGTCGCAATGAGCGGCGGTATCGATAGCACTGTAGCAGCTTTAATGCTACACAACGAAGGCTACGAAGTAATAGGCATTACCATGAAAACCTGGGATTATGCTACCAGCAATGCCAACGGAAAAGAAACTGGTTGTTGCAATATTGATTCTTTCAATGATGCCCGTTTGGCGGCAGTAAACAATGGCTTCCCACATTATATTTTAGACATAAGAGATGAATTCGGTGACTTTGTCATTGAAAATTTTGTAGAAGAATATTTAGCAGGCCGCACGCCCAATCCCTGTGTGATGTGCAATACGCATATTAAATGGAGGGCCTTATTAAAAAGAGCGGACGCATTGGGTTGTGATTATATTGCCACGGGTCATTATGCTAAAGTGCGTCAACATACCAATGGCCGTTATGTAATTTCTAAAGGTTTGGACAGCACCAAGGATCAGAGTTATGTTTTATGGGGCGTGGATCAGGATTTATTAAGTAGAACAATTTTACCATTAGGTGGCATGCATAAAAAAGACATCAAACAAATGGCGATTGATATGGGCTATCCCGAGCTGGCTAAAAAAAGCGAGAGCTATGAAATTTGTTTTGTGCCTGACAATGATTACCGTGGATTTTTAAAAAGACGTGTGGATGGATTGGAAGAAAAAGTAAATGGAGGATGGTTCTTAGACACCAAGGGAAAAAGATTGGGCAAACACAAGGGCTACCCATTTTATACGATTGGACAAAGAAAAGGTTTAGAGATTGCATTGGGCAAACCCGCTTATGTAGTATCTATCGATCCAATAAAAAATGAAGTAGTGATTGGAGATGAAAATGATTTGGACCAAAATGACATGATGGTTGCTAAATTAAATTGGATCAAATACGATCATGTAGCGGATGAGATGGAACTGATGGCTAAAATTAGATACAAAGATGAAGGTGCCCTATGTACTTTATCCAATACCAATAATGGCATACAAGCAAGATTTTACGAAAATGTAAAAAGCATTGCGCCTGGGCAAAGTGCCGTTTTTTACGAGGGCGATGATGTAGTGGCAGGAGGTATCATTCAAAGTGGTCACTTAATTCCAAGCTTCTCGCCACTTGTATAAGCCAGTCTGATTCTTATAATTTAGTCTGAAATTTTTTGTAGTAAGGCTCCAAACAGCGTATCAGCTTGCTTTTCATAGCCAATAAAATATTGCTGTGCAACCAATTTGAATTTGCCAGTGGTCAATAATTTTTCAATTTGCGCTTCGTTTTCATTTTGATACACAGAGCATGTTGCAGCTAATAAATGCCCTCCTACTTTTAATGCAGGTGTTAAATGTTGCAACATTTTAGCTTGTAATGTTGTAAACCCTTCCAATTGATTTTCCGTAAAGCCCACTAAGTTTTCGGGTGTACGTCCCCAAGTACCACTTCCAGAGCAAGGCAGGTCGGCAAAAATAAAATCAAATTGTTTTTTAATAGCAAAGGGCAAAGTAATGTCCACTACTTGCAGGGAAGCTGGTTGAATGCCTGCTTCTTTTAAACGCTTTTCACAATTGAATAAAATATTTGCTCTAATATCAGAAACATGCAATTGTGCATTGGGAATACAATCTTTAATTAAAATAGATTTTCCTCCACTTGCTGCACAAGCATCCCAACAAACCAATGGTTTTTCTGTAACTGGAATTAATTGTAATAAAGAAACAAGGGCTTGTGAATTTAAATCCTGAATCACTGCCTCTTTATTCAATACCATAATATTTTGAAGCGAACTTGTATTAGGCAATGCAAATGTCATTTCATTCATACACTCAAAAAACAAGCCTGCTTTTTCCAAGGTTGCTTTTACCAGTTCTTTTTTACCTGGCCTTGCACGTATAAACAGTAAAGGTTGTTGTAAATGTGAAGCGGTAAATTTTGGAATATCTATAAAAGGAGAAATAAAACTTTGCAAAGGGAAATGTGCACTTAATTTTCTAAAATATTCATAACATATGGCACTGATACTTTTACGATCTTTACTTCCATGTTTTTTATTGGCAGCGAAGTAGTTTTTCAAATAAAGGGAAAAAGGCATGGGCCCCTCGTATTCTCTCACCAATTTGTCTGCTACGTTCTGATGCGAGTTGTGGTATTTGTCAATTGTCATTTTCTAGAGCGTGCGCTTTGTTTTCTGGTGGTGCAAATATCCGTTTAAAACTGCTAATTAAGCCTTCAAAAGAATAAAGCAATGAAGGCAGTAATGCTAGATCGTAAAATATATATAAAATATTGATAATCAACTATTTATATAGAAATTGCTTTTTTTTCATTTTTAATTTTAATTATTTGTTTAAGTACCTTACCTTTGCCCTCCTGAAAATTAAATAATACATGGCAAATCACTCGGCAACTAAAAAAGATATTAGACAAGCAACAAAACGTCGCGACAGCAACCGTTATTATGGTAAAACTACCCGTAACGCTATTCGTGAATTAAAAACTGCAGACGATCAAAAGGTCTACAATGAAAATTTACCTAATATCATTTCTCAAATTGACAAATTAGCAAAACGTGGCATTATCCACAAAAACAAAGCTGCTAATTTAAAAAGCAAATTGGCCAAACACGTTGCTGTTAAAGCAACTGCTTAGTGAATGCTTTTTCGATAATTAAGATTAACTAATCAATTATACCCATCCCGCTCCGAGTAATCGAGGCGGGATTTTTTTTATGTATCTTCGCGCTATGACTGAAAAGATACTCATCCTTGACTTTGGAAGCCAGTATACACAGCTTATTGCCCGTGCGGTAAGAGAAGCCAACGTTTATTGCGAGATAAAGCCTTTTAATAGCAAAATAGAGTTTGATTCCACCTTAAAAGGAGTCATTTTAAGCGGTTCGCCCGCAAGTGTGAATGAAGCCGATGCACCCAATGTGGACATCAAAGCCATTCTAGACAAACTACCTGTTTTAACCATTTGTTATGGTGCCCAATTAAGTGCCAAAAACTTTGGTGGAAAAGTAGAAAAATCAAACAAAAGAGAATACGGTCGTGCCCAATTGCGCATTCAAAAGGACGACCTTATATTTAAAAATATAGCCAACAATAGCCAGGTTTGGATGAGCCATAGCGATTCCATTACACAGCTACCAGCAGATTTTGAACTCTTGGCCGATACAGACAGTATTCCAGTAGCTGCTTTTAGAAAAAAACAAGACGCCGGCTACCCATTACATGGATTTCAGTTTCATCCCGAGGTATATCATTCCACAGAGGGTAAAATATTGATCCAGAACTTTCTGGTAGAAATTTGTGGTTGCCATCAAAATTGGACCCCTTCTTCCTTTGTACAAGAAACCGTGGACAAGTTAAAAGCGCAAATTGGAGACAGTCATGTGATTATGGCTTTAAGTGGTGGCGTGGACAGTACGGTAGCCGCTACCCTCATTCATAGAGCCATTGGAGACAGATTGCATGGCATCTTTGTAGACAACGGCGTACTTCGAAAAAATGAGTTCCAAGACGTATTAGACATCTATAAATCCATTGGCTTAAATGTAACAGGTATTGATGCGAAGCAAATGTTTTATGATGCCCTTGTAGGCAAGTCTGAGCCCGAAGAAAAGCGAAAAATTATTGGAAAACTATTTATAGATGTATTTCAAATAGAAGCATCTAAAGTATTGGAAGCAAAATTCTTAGGTCAAGGAACAATTTATCCAGATGTGATTGAAAGCGTAAGTGTTCATGGTCCCTCTCAAACCATTAAATCACACCACAATGTGGGTGGCTTACCTGATACCATGCACCTTAAATTGGTGGAGCCGCTTAGGTATTTATTTAAAGACGAGGTAAGAAAAGTAGGTTTAGAATTGGGCATCCCTGCCAACTTAATTAATAGACATCCTTTTCCAGGACCAGGATTGGCCATTAGAATATTGGGCGATATCACTCCAGAGAAAGTGGCCCTTTTACAAGCAGCCGATCATATCTACATGAATGCCTTAAAAGAGTTTGACCTGTATACCAAAGTATGGCAGGCTGGAACTATTTTATTGCCAGTAAAAAGTGTGGGCGTAATGGGTGACGAACGTACTTATGAATTCACCATTGCATTGAGAGCTGTTACCTCGGTAGATGGAATGACCGCCGATTGGGCACACCTACCTTATGAGTTTTTGGCGCATGTAAGCAATGCCATTATCAATGAAGTTCGAGGCATCAACAGAGTGGTCTATGATATAAGTAGTAAACCCCCCGCCACCATAGAGTGGGAATAAGATGAATATTAAATTCAGCTATTTTTATTTAAATATATTGTTGTAATACAATGATATTCAATTTATTAAAATAGACTAATTCAATTTTTTCTTTAAACTTGTAATTTGATCCTGTAGATTATTCACTACACCGGCTAATTGATCCACATTCCACATAGGTTGTGCCCCTGCTTTGTGTATGATATAAACAGCTTTCCATATTTCTACAATATCGGTTGCATTTACTTGATATGGCTCGTATAAAGGATTGTCGCTCAACAAAGTAAGCTTATCCTCTTTCCCAGTATTTGAACGATCGTCATTCGTAATAATACGCTTATAAACTACCCCATCCGCATTGGAAACTACAATATAAGTATTGCTGTTTTTTACCTCTTTAAAGCTTCCTACCTTCTCTCCCACAATGACACTACCACTTGGCGTAGGCAACATGCTATCCCCTAAAATTTCAAAAGCGCGGTAGTCCCCTGGCGCCAACATAGGCAAAGTGAAGGTATTTAATTCGTCTAGAAATTCAGGATCGGCGTAACCAGCCAAATAACCTGCTGCTGCCTTTACCGGTACAAATGTAACCATAGATGCCAATGAAATGGACTTATCCGATTTCAAGGCTCTACGACGCTCCATATAGCTATTATTAGAGCCACTTGAATCTTCCCCATTGGCACTTAATAAGGCCAAATCTTGGAATAAAAATTCCTCCAAACTAATGGAGAATTTTGCACAAATGGTTTCCATTACTTCCAAGCGGGGCTCGGCTCTTTCTTCTTCATAAGCTCCTACCAAGGAACGCTTGATTTGAAGTTGATTGGCCATTTCTTCTTGTGTCCATTCGTGCTGCTTTCTGATGTACTTTAAATTTTTTCCTGCGTATGACATAACTAATGATTTTAGTGCAATATACTAAATATTTTAGTATTACCAAATATTTTTTAGTATTTTCTTTATTTTGTTGCGCGGGCCTATCTTGGTAACTTGCATTATGGTAAAGAAGAAAGAAGAAAAACCAGTTATTTTAATTACCAATGACGACAGTATCAGTGCCCCAGGCATAAAGGCTTTGGTGGAAGCTGTCAAAGATCTTGGTAAAGTGGTGGTGGTCGCCCCAGACAAACCCCAAAGCGGTATGGGACATGCCATTACTCTAGGACAACATTTAAGATTACAAAAAGCACCTATTGTAGATGGCGTAGAAGCCTATACTTGTAGTGGTACTCCAGTGGATTGTGTAAAATTAGCGGTAGATAAAGTATTGCACCGCAAGCCTTCAATTTGTTTAAGTGGCATCAATCATGGAGCGAATCATTCCATCAATGTAATTTATTCAGGCACCATGTCGGCTGCTTTAGAAGCCTCTATTGAAAGTATTCCAAGTATTGGATTTAGTCTTTTGGACCTAAGCATTGATGCCGATTTTACAGCTGCCCAGCATTATGCTCGAATTATTGTAAAAAAATTATTGGCAGACAAGCACTTGGACAAACATCTTTGTTTGAATGTAAATATTCCAAAAGTAGCCACCGATTTAATTAAAGGCATTAAAATTTGCAAACAATCTTATGCTAAATATGATGAGAAATTTGTTGAAAGAACCGATCCTCATGGTAAAAAATATTATTGGCTTACAGGTGAGTTTGTAAATTTTGATAAATCCAAAGACACCGATGTATGGGCTTTAAAAAATAATTATGTGAGTGTGGTACCTG
>Ga0194047_10000699_pt1 | contig 21651 bp, 13 predicted proteins | sample JunL225m_MetaG_2_FD_160070 | JGI IMG/M metagenome (GOLD analysis project Ga0194047, IMG submission 160070) | Anoxic zone freshwater microbial communities from boreal shield lake in IISD Experimental Lakes Area, Ontario, Canada - Jun2016-L221-5m | ecosystem: Environmental > Aquatic > Freshwater... | reverse complement strand
AAATAATTGGGCGAGCTTGATACGCTGCGCTAAAGGCAACTATCGAAAGGAATAGCAGAATTAAGGAGAACCGATTAATAATAGTATGTCGGACTTTATTGAATATCGCGCCGGGGCGAGGATTATAGCGCGGCGGGTAATTTAATGGAACTTTGGTATCCGGCTCAGCCTTAGCTTTGGGGATGGCGGAATTGTTAGCCTTACTGAAACGGTTTAACAAAAACAGGCGCTCCTTATACAATTACCGACAGATTGCTACATTAAAATAACGCTTGTAGCTCAACCCGGTTTCTTGAGCAAAGTAACCTTAATTTTACCAGCTTTGATAGCCTTCGGCAACCGGGGCGTTCGGGTTTTCGGGTTCGACACTTGGTGATGCAAATCGGCAAGCCAAAATCCAAAATGGAATGCGCCCAATCCTTTGCAAAAAATTTAAATTTGCGATGCCATTCTAATAATTCTCTAATCTTTCTCTTATATACTGCAATACATAAAGAAAAAGCGCGAATTTAAATTATTATTTCTCTAGGAGAATGTTCTAATGTCAGCTATCGCCAAACCTGTTAAAGTCCAAGCCTCACGCTTCACCACTAATATGTATCTGGCAGGCGTTACCCTTATTGGTTGTATCATAGCAAGTTTAATTGCAGCGCAAGGGCAATCAGTTATAGAAACGCTAACCCTTGGCACTGGATATATTGGGCTATTATTAGTTATGGTTACGCTGGTAATGGGACCCCTCAACATGTTGAAGGTTCGCAAAAACCCCGTCAATATGATTTCTCGGCGTGATGTCGGCATCTGGGCTGCCCTAAATATAATAGCGCATGTGCTGTTTACATTTGCGCTTCAGATTAGCTGGGGTAGTAGCGTATTAGGCTTATTCCTAAATGACGATGGCTCAATAAAAACAAACCTTTTCGGCATCAGCGATATATTTGGGCTGATTGGAGCTATAACAATTCTCTTTCTGCTGGTTCTTTCCAATAATTACTTCCTGAAAAAATTAAAGGGCAAGAACTGGAAAAATATGCAGCGGTTCAATTACCTACTGTTTGCAGTGGCTCTGGTACACACCTTAACCCAACAAATTAACACTGGGCGCGGATTGCTTATGAGTTTCGTAGTAATTGCGCTGGCTGCTACAGTAATTGTGGCGCAATCAATCGGCTATGTAACTTACCAGTCACGCTCACAACAACGCAAAAACCCTGTACCACAAGCTCCAAATGCCAGAAAAGCTAACAGCGCCACCGTTATGACCACCCCAAACCGCCGCCCTAACTCGGCTAGTCGTCAGGCATATAATTATCGTAACGTTCAAACCGCTGACAACAGCTTCCCTAAAATGGTAATGTATAGCGTGTTTGGCATAATTGCGGTAATTTTGGGAATTGGGCTGGCTAAAGAAGGTTCTGATTTGATGAACAAATTCAATAATGATGATGGTTATTCATCAAACTATTACAGCTCGAACAGTTCTAGCAATGGCGCAAATGTAAGCAGACCATCGTATTCTCAGCCGGTAGTTAGATCGCGACATTCATAGAGCTACAAGCAGTAGCCTTGAAACCGGGAATAGCTCTGAAATGCTTGATATAAATAACGAATTGTTTGAAGTGTCCCTGAATTTCAGGGCAATGAACACCACAGTTGAGTTGATTATCTATGCGGCGGAACAGGACACGAACAAGGCAGTCACCGCCGCTAACAATATAGAATTACTTTTCAACGAAACTGAGGCACAACTGAGTCGGTTTCGTCCCGATAGCGAACTTAGCAAATTGAATAGTCGGGGGTTTATTGAAAATCCCTCCCCACTATTGTACGAAATGATTGTTGCCGCTTGCCGGATGCGTGAATTAACGAATGGAATCTTTGACGCTACAATTCTGGAAGCGTTAGAATCCGCCGGTTACAATCGCAGCTTTGAAACGCTTCGAGATGGCACTCCCCAATTGTTTGAGCTAAGTTCAACCCCAACTTTTAAGAGCTACCCTAGCCAAATCCAAAACCCAATCGAATTAGAGCCAAACAGGCGTTACATCAGGCTTGCTGACGGAGTCAGGGTTGATTTGGGCGGGATTGCAAAAGGCTCAACCGTTGACCGGGCTGTTGAACTGTTGCGCCAAACCAATTTTGAAAGTTTTATGATAAGCGCTGGAGGGGACATGTACTTACACGGTTGCCCCCCACAAAATAAAAATGGCTGGGTTGTTTCGGTGCAGAACGAAGCCCCCGGTTTTAGCGGAGATATAACCACCCTTCAAGTTTCCAATAAAGCAGTTGCCACCTCCTCTACCACAGGGCGAAGTTGGTTGCTAGGCAATCAGATTCGCCATCACCTGATTGACCCGCGTACTGGGCAGCCTTCCGCTAGTGGTCTCGCTGCCGTAACAGTGGTGGCAGATACAGTACGAATGGCAGACGTTATGGCAAAAACTGCATTGATAATGGGGTCACGGGAAACTGAAAAAATAAAGCTGAAACAAAAAGCAGCGTTAAGCTCCATTCTTTTTGTAACGCTCGCCGGAGAATTAATCCAACTGTAAGTGCCACGAAAAAAGAATGTTTTGTGGAACGGCTCTAAGCTTTGTCGAGAGCCGTTTTTGTTTGTCTTGCCTAGTAAAATCAAACCCCTTCAGGAATATTTCTACACCCTACTAAGCACAAAGGCTAATTCCCTTAATGCCAAATTGAGTAATACTATAAGGTGTAGGATTTATTTAACCGAGCCATCTATTCAGATAAGGATTAGCAGATGGAATATATCGAAAACCGAATTTTTGATGAAATTGAGCTAGGCGAGACCGCAAGCTTAATGCGTACTTTGAGCCAAGAAGATATTGAACTTTTTGCGGTGATGTCGGGTGATGTTAATCCTGCACATCTTGATTTGGAATATGCCCGTAGTGACATGTTCCATAAGATTATCGCGCATGGCATGTGGGGCGGCTCTCTAATTTCCACTTTATTGGGTACGAAATTGCCCGGACCCGGCACAATTTATCTTGCCCAAACCCTAAAGTTTAAACGCCCCGTTGCTCTCGGCGATACCATTACCGTTACCATTAAGGCAGTGGCTAAGGACGAGCAGCGTAATGGCATTACTTTCGATTGCACTTGCGTAAACCAAAAAGGAGAGGTCGTAATTAGCGGAAGCGCAGAGGTAATCGCGCCTACCGAAAGGGTGAAACGCCCTAGAATTACACTGCCCGAAGTATTCCTATACGAGCATGGCGCACGCTATCACACTTTGATAGAAGCCGCCGATAAGCTTGACCCGGTGACAGTAGCAGTAATAAACCCGTTTGAGCCGGATTTTCTGGCAAGCATAGTAGAGGCGACTCAAAAAAATATAATAAAACCGATAATAATAGGACCGACAACCAAAATAAGAGCCGCCGCCGAAGCTGCCGGTATAGATATAACGCCATTCAAAATTCACGAAGCCGAATATGGTGGGATGTCTGCCAGAGAAGCTGTAAAACTGGCACGTCTTGGCGAGGTTGACGCGCTGGTAAAAGGCAATTTACCGTATGAAGATTTGATGCAAGCAGTTAACGCGCCTAATACGGGGCTGACTACTAACCAACGAATGAGCCATGCTTTTATAATGGATGTTCCAATGTACTCCAAATTGCTATTTCTCACAGATGCGGTACTAAATATTTATCCTGATTTGGATGCCAAGCGCGATATTGTGCAGAATGCGATTGATTTGGCGCATGTGGTGGGTCTCGAAAACCCCAAAGTTGCTATCCTGTCGGCGGTACTGACTGTAAATGAACATATCAAATCTACGCTGGATGCCGCCGCTTTATGCAAAATGGTGGATAGAGGGCAGATTAGCGGCGGAATAGTGGATGGACCTCTTTCTTTCGATACGGCAATTTCGGCACAGGCAACCAAAGAACGTGGCATAATATCACCTGTGGCGGGTATAGCTGACATTTTAGTGGTGCCAGATTTAGAATCGGGCAATATTCTAGCACGCCAACTAGAATATCTGGCAGAAGCGCAGGGTATTGGGGTTGTGTTAGGGGCGAGAGTGCCTATTATGCTGGCGATTCATGCCGATAGTCACATTACGCATCTTGCCTCTTATGCGTTAGCTTCGCTTCTAGCGCATAGTCGCCACGCTATTACGCCGTAGCCCTTCCCCATTCCCCCGATTTTACCCAAACAAAAAGGGCGCATCTTGTAGGAGAGGGCTATTGCCCTCGACACCATCGGCTGACAGAGCAGCCTCCCACAAAACGCCCCGAACTTTACTTATTGATTACCGCTTTTATATTTCCATTGCTTACTCTTAGGTCTAGGTTAAGCACGTTCCCGCCGTTGGCATATTCCGCGTTAGTGTAAATCGTTTGGTTGCCAAGACGATTGAATCCGGGTGCGCTAAAATTACCAGTCGTGATTGTTGCTGTCACTTTAACGCCCAACCCGCTTGGCACCACAAAAGTAATATCGCCATTGCCAACACCAGCGGAAGCGTAAAAGGTGGCGTTTATGCCCGTTGAGAAATCAAGCGTAATCTTCCCGCTGCCTACCTTGATATTCATCGCGGGAGAGTTGGTATTCGCTAACCCCTTCACATAAACAGACCCAGTCCCAACTTCTGCCGAAAGTTGTTTTAGCAAGGGTTGCAGTTGCTCTAAGTTCACATTTACGCTACCGTTGGCGATTTTCGCATAAAAATTGCTTAGCTGTGCCTTGCCAGTATTAGCGGTTACATTGCCGTTGCCAATAGTCGCGCTGAAATCCAACCCTTCCTTACTACCGAACTGGAAATCCCAGCGGTTAACCAACCCACTTGAAGGCAACTTACTACTGGTAATATTTTGATGGATTTTAAGACTTGGTGAACCAATTCCATCAGTTTGTGGCTTTAGTTGGGGAATGTTATATTCAAGCTGACCGGTTAACCCGCTATCGCTAGTACCTTGCAATTGTACCTCACCACCTGCAATATCCAATGAAATAGCCTTTGAGTCATTGGAAGTTATTGATTCGGTCTGAAGCGTTCCGATAGAAAGTTCCTGAATATTATCGTCACCACATGCTACAAATAGCCAGCTTGAAATCAATACCAGCGTTAATAAAAAACCTATTCTTTTGTTCACTGCCACCATGCTGTTCTTTCTAGAGATATTCCGGTTGTTAGATAATCACGTTAAAATTCCGCACCGCTCTCACCAAAAGGCAAAAGCAGGTCAAAATACTGCCTGTGTACTATAAAACCCGGCGCGGAAGGGTTGCTATCGGCTGGAAAGGCAATTGGGCGGTAATCGCTGGATTGCGGGCAGCCCATCCCCAGCCACAAATCCCATACTTGCTCAACCAGCAAAAGAGCTTGGTTAGAAGCAAAGTCTGACATCCCGATTCGCCAACCCATAACCGCATCTGCATTTATTATAATCGCAAGGTCTAAAGCTTGCTCATCTTCGCTTGGCATTATCACTACCATACCGCGCCAATCAAACCGGATTCCATTTCGCTCGTTAGGGTTGCGTGGTTCTTGGGCGGAGAATTCACTACCCACCAACAGGCTGCAAATTCGGTTCTCATGAGCAGCCGCCAGCAAAATATTAAAGCCTTGCGCCATACCGATTGCGGTACGTTGCTCATCCTCCAATAACGCCCATTTCTGCCTATTATTGCCCCAATTTTCGCCGGCAGGGTTAAGCAACTCTCTTTGCAAATAGCCATTGGCTTTCTGTGGATATTTATTATTTCCCAGCAATGGGCTATATTTATCCAGTGTAGCCTCACGAGTAACATAGATTTTCCCGCCGTTTACTCGCAAGTTTAGCGGTAACAAGGGGTCTAGCGGTAAACTTGTACTTACAAGTTCTGAGTTTGGCTCAAGTCGGCGCGAAAGAGGATGCAGCATAGAGCCGCGCATTGGCATAAATCCCCCCGCGCTTGAAGCAACCGCGCGTAAAATGCCATCGGCATCTTTCCGAAAACAGGGGATTAACCCCCCCCAAACATGCCGGCTAATCGAAATCGGTACGAGCAGCAGCCCCCCCACTTTTAATTGTGAAACCCATGCCGGGCTGATTTCCCATTGTTGCACCGTGACAATAACCCGGTCGTAGGGCGCATCTTCCTCGAATCCTTCTGCGCCATCGGCATTTATCACCTTTATTTTGGAGTAAGGCTCTCCTAAATCTTGTAACTTGCGATAGGTATTTTTGGCAAGTTCCGCATCCAATTCAACCGAAATAACCTGCCCCTGTGTACCAACTATATACGCCATAATCGCGGCGTTATAACCTACCCCCGCCCCAATCTCCAGCACCTTCATTCCGGGTGCAAGCTGCAAAACTTCCAACATATCTGCCATCAAATAGGGTTGTGAACTGCTGCTGCTGGGCATACCGTCATCGGTATATTTTACTACGATGGCATCATCAGAATAAACTTTTTCAAGCGTGAGTTCAGAAGGCAAGAAATGTTCCCGAGGAATGGACAAGAAGGCGGATTCTATCAAAGGGTTATTAAAAGCCAGACCTTGCTTGAGTAATTCTACCAACTGAGCGCGTAACTCAGCCGCATGAGAAACAGCCAACGGGGGAATATTGCCCTTATCCGCGTCTTTCTCTTCGCGCTCCATAGATATACTCCGGTTCTGGAGGAAGAATACCCGGTTGCAGCGGTGAATTTGCCATCTGCAACCGTGACTTTCTATAAGGCAGAGAATAAATCTCTAGCTCTGTAATTTCTCGCGCACGCCTTCTATCGGTATCTCGAAATCTATTGCGGCTCGTACAATGCGGCTAATAATTAATTGCTGCTGTTCGTAAGAATAGCGATTTCGATTTTCAGCTTCACTAAAATAAGTAATCGCGTCAAAAATATTACCTTCGGTATCAAGCGGGAAGGTAAAGAAGTTCTGATAGTTCATAACTTCGTTAATTTTCAGCCCGGCTGCAAACGGATGGTTCTGATTGGATGGAGTCGGGTTAACATTCGCTTTCACCACGCTAGGGTTAAGCCCGCCCGGTACATAAGTGACAGGCGCCAGGGCTTTTTCTTCATTAGGATTCTGGCTCATAACTCTCCTGATTGGCTTTAGAATTGGGAACAGTACGCTAAAATCATTATAACCTGTACCTTATTAAGGGTCAATGTCACCGGAATCTGCCCGTTGTCCCAATCCAACGAATTTACCCAAACCAACGAGAGCGCATCCTGTGGGAGAGGGCTATTGCCCTCGACACCATCGGCTGACAGAGCAACCTCCCACAGAACGCCCCAATCCCCCCGAAAAATGCCACCCAACGAGTGCATCCCGATGCGCCCCTACCAATTAAAACCTTCTCGCCCTTCCCGAATCCTGTTCATAACAGAGAATAATATTGTAGAATAGAAACTATTAATGGAAATTCAAGGAAAAGAGAGAGGCAACAAATGAAGGTCGCTATTGTTGGCGCAAATGGTAAAACCGGATTTCAGACTATGCTAAAGGCGTTGGATATGGGGCATAACGTAACTGCGATAGTGCGAAATCCGGCAACAATTTACCTGAAACATGAACGCCTTCAAATCAAACAAGCGGATTTATTGAGCGATGATAGCGCGTTGGAAAAAGCAATGGCAGGGCATGACGCTGTAATTTCGGCAATCGGTATAACTTCGGGGCTGAACGCGAAAGTAACGCTATACTCTAAGGGAACTGCTCGATTGGTTAAAGCTATGTCGAAACAGGAAGTCAAAAGGCTGATATGTATCTCCTCAATCGGCATAGACCAAGAAAAAGACCCGAATATACCCTTTATTTTTCAAAACGTGTTGTTCCCGCTAATTTTCAGCAATAGCGCCGCCGATATGCGAATAATGGAGTCTAGCGTCAAGGATTCGGAACTTAACTGGACGATAGTTCGCCCCGCCGGATTAACCAACAAGTTGCCTATCTGGAAATATCGAATTGCGGTTGCGCCAAGTTTATCGCGCCCTTACACAATTTCCAGAGCAGATGTGGCAGATTTTATGGTAAAGTCGCTGGATAAGCCCGAATACTTTTGCCAAACTGTCGCTCTAGCCGATTAAGTAGATGAATTATCAAGCGGAAACTGAGTGGCAACCGGCAGCGGCGGTAGACTTGCAAGAAAACGAGGTGCAGGTTTGGAAAATTGAATTTGTGCAAGCCCGTTCGCAATTACCGCTATTCAAGGAGTACCTAACCCCAGAGGAAATAGAACGAGCAGTGCGTTACCGTAGAATCCAAGATGGAGAGCGGTTCATTATTGCGCGTGGCATGTTACGGCATTTGCTTGGACAATATCTTAACGAAAAACCTGCCAAAATTAAATTAATTACCTTAGCTCACGGGAAACCAGCCCTTCCGCAAACTACTTATCAAAAACCTGTAGAGTTCAATATTTCGCATTCCGGTGAGCTTGCGCTACTGGCTTTCAGCGCAGGTATGAAGCTAGGGGTTGACCTTGAGAAGATAAACCCTGCCATTGAGTTTTCTAGCATTGCGCGGAATTTTTTCTCTATTGCCGAGATTCGTTTGCTGGAAGAATTGCCGCTTTCTGAAAAGCCCCAATATTTTTTCCGATTATGGACTATTAAGGAAGCCTATTTGAAAGCATGCGGAAAAGGGCTAACTTTCCCATTAGATCAGGTGGAAATCGTACCCGCATCGGCGCAAAATATGGTATATTTTACAATTAGAACACCTAAACCAGATACGCAATACTGGAAAGTACGCGAACTAAAACCAGCTGAGAAGTATTGCGGTGCGCTGGCGGTAGCTGGAGATGGGTGGACGTTGAGTTGCTTTAAGTGGAAGAAAGCCTAACAGGTCTTTTTACCTGTTATCAACCAGATTTTACTACTAAATTAACCGACTTCTAATAATATTTAGGGAAAAGCTGGCAAATAAGCTTGGGTGATTGTGTTGGGGTTTTTGCTACTTGCGTCTTAGCCTGTTAAAATATAATAGCCCTTATAAGGCGTTTTCTGCTTTCACTCTCTCAGGCGCTAACATAATAAAATACACCCATAATAAGGTGTCACAAGGCTGTTGGTTATTGTTCCAGCACAGTCACCCTAGTTAATTATGGAGAACTGATGTCACAACAAATTATTGAAACGGATAAAGCGGGCGCACCCTTGCACCGCACTCCAATTGCAATCGTGGGAATGGCTTCAATATTCCCGCAAGCCCGTAACCTGCAAGAATACTGGGATAACATCCTAAACAAAATAGACAGTATTGTTGAGGTGCCTCCTACCCGTTGGAAAATCGAGGATTATTACGATTCCGACCCCAAAACGCCCGATAAATCCTATTGCAAACGTGGCGGATTCATACCAGATGTTGATTTTGACCCAAGCGAATTTGGTATCCCCCCTAACTTGCTGGAAGCCACCGATGTATCTCAGTTACTGGCATTGCTGGTAGCCAAAGATGCTCTGGAAGATGCCGGATATGGCGAAGGTGAGGAATTTGCGCGGGATAAAACTGGGGTGGTGCTTGGAGTTGTAACCGGGCAACAATTGATGCGTCCGTTGGTAAGCCGCTTGCAATACCCGTTGTGGGAAAAAGTTCTCAAAAGTGTTGGTCTGCCAGATAAAGATGTAAAAGTCATCATTGAAAAATTAAAACTCGGTCATGCTAAATGGGAAGAAAACTCTTTTCCCGGCTTCTTGAGCAATGTGGTGGCAGGGCGTATCGCTAACCGGCTTGACTTAGGCGGCATGAACTGTGTGGTAGATGCTGCATGCGCTAGTTCCCTTAGCGCCCTTAACGTAGCTGTGAACGAATTAGCCTCCTACCGCAGCGACATGATGATTACAGGCGGGGTGGATATTGATAATTCCATCCTAACCTATATGTGTTTCAGCAAAACCCCTGCCTTCTCGCGCAAAGAAAATGTACGCCCTTTTGATGCCGAATCAGATGGAATGATGGCAGGCGAAGGCATCGGAATGCTAGTTTTGAAACGGCTTGTAGATGCGGAACGAGACGGCGATAGAGTATATGCCGTTATCAAGGGTATCGGCTCATCCAGCGATGGGCGTTACAAGAGTATCTATGCGCCAAGCTCAGATGGACAGGTTAAAGCCTTAAACCGCGCTTACAAAGATGCAGGATTTGACCCCACCGAAATAGGTTTGGTGGAAGCGCACGGAACCGGAACGGTAGCCGGAGATTTATGCGAAGTAACCTCCCTCAATAAAGTGTTTGAAGAAGGCAATCCCCGCCGACAGTATATTGCGCTTGGTAGCGTGAAATCACAGATTGGGCATACCAAAGCTGCAGCCGGTTCAGCCAGCCTTATCAAAACTGCTTTGGCATTGCACCATAAAATTCTTCCGCCTACAATAAATATTACCGAACCGAACCCGCGTATCAATATTCAGGATTCGCCTTTTTACCTGAATACCCAAACTCGCCCATGGTTACGAGAGCCTTCCTCCGTTCCGCGCCGCGCCGGAGTTAGCGCATTTGGGTTTGGCGGCACCAATTTTCATGTGGTGATGGAAGAATACAAGCCGGAAGTTAATGGCGCGTATCGCCTACAACGTGGGGCGCAAGCTGTCATCCTAGATGCCGCAACGCCTGAGCAATTATTAAAGCGTACTCTCGATATAATACCACGACTTGAAGCTGGCGAAGCCGAAGCCGAATATAACGCGCTGGTAGAGGCAAGCCGCAAATTGCAAATTCCCCAAAACGCCGCTAGATACGGCTTTGTGGCAGAATCGCTGACTGAAACGCTAGAGCTATTAAAGCTCGCTGCCGCTCAATTGCAGAATAAGATTGCCGAAGAAGCATGGGAACATCCTCGCGGCATCTTTTATCGGCGCAACGGGTTGGGAAGTGATAAGAAAATAGTCGCGCTTTTCTCCGGGCAAGGCTCACAATATCTGGAAATGGGACGCGAACTTGCTTTAAACTTCCCGCCTTTGCGCGAAGCCTTCAGCAGCATGGATGCTTTATATCGTCAGGAAGGGCGAACGCTTCTCTCCGAAGTGGTTTACCCCGTACCGGGCAAGGATAACGCAGCCAGCACACAGGCATTGCAGAAAACCGACTACGCCCAACCGGCGATTGGAGCGGTTAGCAGCGCCCTTTACAAGCTGATGCAGCAAGCTGGGTTCAAGCCCGATTTCGTGGCTGGTCATAGCTTTGGCGAATTAACCGCGCTATGGGCGGCTGGTGTGTTGGATGATGAGAATTATTACAAGCTGGTGATTGAACGAGGCAAAGCGATGGCTGCCCCCGCCGATGAACCCGGCTTTGATAGCGGCGCGATGCTGGCAGTTTCCGGCAGCCAAGCCGCAATTCAAGAATTTCTCAGCAATTACCCTGAGATTACCATTGCTAACTATAATTCCGGCAATCAGTTTGTATTGGCTGGCGCAAAACAAGAAATTAGTAATATTATTCCCGCGCTGAAAGAAAAAGGCTTTAGCGTAGTACCGTTGCCGGTTTCGGCGGCTTTCCACACCAAACTGGTGGCACATGCTCAAAAGCCTTTCGCGAACGCTATCAATGCCTCCACATTTAATAGTCCGCAAATCCCGATTTTCTCCAACACCACCGGACAAGTTCACTCCAGTGACCCGATGAAGATTCGCGCCGCGCTGGCAGAGCATTTGCTCCAGCCCGTGCAGTTCGAGCAAGAGATAAATAATCTGTATGCGGTGGGCGGTTATGTATTTATCGAAATCGGTCCCCGCGACATTCTGACCAATCTAGTTAAAACTATTCTCGGCAACCAGCCGCATCTAGCTGTTGCGCTGAATGCTAGCCGCCAGAAAAACAGCGATACCCAATTCCGGCGAGCGGCGGTACAGTTGCGGGTTGCAGGTTTAGCTATAACGGATATTGACCCATATATGTTACCGGCGACAAAGCAAAGGAATCGCAAATCTAAGATTAGCGTCAAATTAAACGGCTCTAATTATGTTAGCAATGCCAGTATCCAAACTTTTGAAAAATCGCTACAGGATGGTTATCGGGTATCAATTTACGAGAAGGAAACAAGCAACGTTATGACCACCCTTCCCCAAAATGGAACTGCCAAAGTAATCGCGCCCCAACCCCAACCGATAGCGCAAGCCGAACCGGAGCAGGTTGCGCCACAGCCAATACCGCAGACAGGCACCCAAACGGTTATGTCCGTAACGCCTGAGCCTGACTACGGTTTCCAACAAATTGAGCAAAGTATCTCGCAACTCAGCCAATTTCAGGCAGGCACTTTGCATGTTCACGAACAATACCTGAATAATCAGCTTGAATACTCCAAGATTTTCTTCCAGCTTATGCAGCAGCAACAATCGTTGTTGATGGGTGGGCAACCTGCGACACCTCCCGGCGTGCTGGAAAGTGTCGAGCGCAATATGATGCGCTTCCATGACCACCAAGCCGATACCCTTCGTGTGCATGGTCAATATCTGAACCAACAAGCGGAGTTTGCTTCAAACTATTTCCAGACAACTGCCGGGCAAAGCAAAGTTGAGTTTCATCCGGTTGCGCCTACCCCAGCAGTATCGTATAGCCCACCTCCCGTAAAAGCGGTAGCTGCGCCCGTTGCGCATCAACCTGCGCCGGTAGTCGCCAAACCCGCCCCAGTAGTAGCGGTTGCGCCGGCAAGCGTAGAAGCTCCAAAACCCGCTCCGGCTAAGACAACAAACGGTATAACGCCACCTATCGCCCCTCCTGTGGTAGCGGTTGCCCCTGCTGCGCCTCAAAACGAAACGCTGGTGAAAGCGTTGGTTGAAATTGTGAGCGATAAGACCGGCTACCCCACCGATATGCTCGAACTTGAGATGGATATGGAAGCCGACCTTGGCATTGACTCCATCAAACGGGTTGAGATTCTCGGCGCAATGCAAGACCGCTTCCCCAATCTACCGCGGGTGCCTCAAGACGAACTCGCCGAACTGCGTACCCTCGCCCAGATTGTCGCCAAAATGGGCGTTGGGGCTGCTGCTTCCGTAGCAGTAGCACCCGCGCCAGTCGCTGCACAAGCGGTCGCTGCCCCTACCGCAAATGCTGAACTTGTACCTGTTCTGCTCGAAATTGTGAGCGACAAAACAGGCTATCCTACCGATATGCTCGAACTTGAGATGGACATGGAAGCCGACCTCGGCATTGACTCCATCAAACGAGTTGAAATTCTTGGCGCAATGCAAGACCGCTTCCCCAATCTGCCGCGTGTGGCACAGGACGAACTCGCCGAATTGCGTACCCTCGCCCAGATTGTCGCGAAATTGGGCGTGGGGGCTGCCCCTGCTGCGAACAGTGTAGCCCCTGTATTAGATGCTCCAACCTCGGAAATAATCCCAAACGGCGCTCCACTATCGGAAGTTAGGCTGAAAGCGTTGCCCTTGCCGGATTATCTTGAGTTCGGGCTACCCGACCACTACATCTGTTTGTTGACCGATGACGGCACAACATTAACCGCCGGACTAGCAGAGGCGTTGCTGAACAAGGGTTGGCGGGTTGTGGTACTTGGTTTCCCGCGCTCAATCATCGCCGAATCCAGCCAATTGCCCATACAGGCGCATTACATACCGCTTGAGGATATGAGCGAAAAAACGCTGGAGCAAACCCTAAAACAGATAGCTGCTCAATACGGAAAAGTCGGCTGCTTTATCAACCTGAACCCGGCGGCTAACCTCACGCGCCCGGATGGGCTGCCCTTCTCGGAAATTGAAGAAGCGGTGGTGAAGCACGTCTTCTTATTGGCAAAATACCTGAAAGCACCTCTTTACGAAGCCGCTCACGAGGGTCGCGCTTGTTTCCTGACAGTATTGCACCTAGACGGCGCGTTGGGCGCAAGCAAAGAAAACGGGTTTGGGGCGATTGGCGGCGGGTTGTTCGGGCTTGCCAAGACTTTGCGCCAAGAATGGGATGCGGTTTATTGCAGAGCAATTGACCTTTCCCCCAAGCTAAATGAAACTCAGGCGATTGGGCATCTGTTGGACGAACTGCATGACCCTAGCCGCTTGCTTGGCGAAGTAGGTTACTTGCCGGAAGGGCGCGTAACGTTGGTTTCGGAACTGGTAACCGGAAGATGAGTACATACAAACCTGTTGATACGGACTCCGTCTTTGCGGTTAGCGGCGGTGGGCGCGGCATAACTGCCGAATGTGTGGTAAAGATAGCGCATCATTTCCGCTGTAAATTCATACTTTTAGGGCGTACCTCGCTCTCCGGTGATGAGCCGGAATGGGCGAGGGGTTGCTTTGAAGAACCTGAACTCAAAAAGAAGTTTGCGGCACACCTCACGGCGCAAGGCGAAAAGCCTACGCCCGTTAAGGTGCAGAAAGGGCTTGACGCTTTGCAAGCTCGCCGCGAAATTGCAAGAACGGTGCAGGGGGTTGAAGAAGAAGGCGGTCAGGCGGTTTACCTGAGCGTTGATATTACCGACCCCCAAACGCTAAAACAAGCGCTGGATAAAGCCCAACAAGTGACCGGCGCGGTTACGGGCATTATTCACGGCGCGGGTAATCTTGCCGATAAATTAATCGAAAACAAGACGCTGGCTGATTTTGAAAACGTCTTTACCACTAAAGTACGTGGGCTGATAAATTTGTTGGAATGTTTACCACTTAACAAGCTCTCAGAATTGGTACTTTTCTCATCGGTAGCGGGCTTTTTCGGCAATGCTGGGCAAGCGGATTATTCAATGGCAAACGAAGTTTTGAATAAAACCGCCCTGCTGGCGCAAAAGAGCCATCCCGCTTGCCGGGTTATTTCGCTTAACTGGGGACCTTGGGATGGAGGCATGGTAACGCCCGCCTTGCGCGAGTTTTACGCCCGGCGAGGGATTTATGTTATTCCGGTGGAAGACGGAACTCAACGGTTAGTGGATGCGTTGGCGACTGAAACGCCCGGTAGTACGCTGGTCGTAGTTGGTCCCCCTTTACCCGAACCGGAAAGAGCATTGCCCCCTGCCCACCAAACGTACCAGTTACGGCGAAGGCTTGACCCTAAAGCTAATCCTTTCTTGCTTGACCACCGGATAGGCGGCAACCCGGTATTACCCGCCATCTGCGTTATCAACTGGGTAGCAAACGCCTGTGAACAGCTTTTTCCCGGCTACACTATGCATACCTCTCTCAATAATCGGGTTTTCAATGGGGTTGTGTTCAAGACAGACGAAATAAACGATTATACGCTGGAGCTAAAAGAAGTCGAGCGTGAAGGCAACGAAAAGTTGGTATTCGAGGCGACCATCTGGAGCTTGAGTGAACAGGGCAAACGCCAACCTCGCTATGGGGCGCGGTGCGATTTGCGCCGTAAGTTGCCGCCGCCGCCCGTTGTTGAAGGCATAAAGATACCGCAAACGTCCGTACTGAATGGCATTGACCTCTACCGGGATGGGACATTGTTTCACGGACCTGCTTTTCAAGGGGTTAGGCGCGTTCTCAGCGTGGAACGCGATTCTATGCTGGTGGAATGCTATTTGCCATTCGTTCCTGAAAGAGTGCAGGGGCAATTCCCGGTGCAAAATTTCAACCCCTATGCGGTAGATGTCCAACTACAATGTATGCTAATCTGGGCGCGTTATTTCTACCAAGCCGGGAGTTTGCCGCTGGCAATCCAACACGTTGAACAGTATCGAACTATACCCTTTGACAAAATTTATTATGCCGTCATGCAGGTTCAGACCAGCAGCGATACGGGCTTGATTGCTAATGTTACGGCTTTTGACGAGCATGGTGTAGTTTATACTCGCATAAACGGGGCAGGAGTAACCATTAGCCAAAATCTGAACAACCTGTTCGTGCCGGCAGAGTTAGCAGGAACGAGTGGCGCAACCAATTAATTTGGGCATAACCGGGCTGGCTACCAGCTTACCGGGTTTTAAGGATTTGGATGATTTTGACCGAGCTATTTTTGACGGGCTATGTCCCGCAATTAGCTCGGATTCCCTCAATCCGAATCTAGCCGGACAAGTGGCAAAACAAGCCTTGACGCAAAGTGGAATAGCCCTTTCCAGCAAAATTTCCATTTTATTTTTAACAGAGAGTAATACAGCCCTAACGCTTCCCGGTTTTACAGGCGCGGCAATTTCCAAGGTTGCTACCCTCTCAAAAGCGTTTGAAACAGCCTCACAGTTGTTGCAAACTGGCGCAGCGCAAGCCGTGGCGCTGGTAGCAAGTAGCTTAGATGCTGCCGCCGCGTTGGTTATTCAGCAAGGCAATGCCCGCGAATACGCCAAAATCGAAGGGTGGGGAAACTCCGGCGATAGCGCCCAAGCCTACCGGGATGCCTGTAGTTCAGCCGGAATACAGACAAATCAAATTGAGTATTTGGAGGTCGCGGCTGGAAGTGAGGCAGCGTTCGGCGCAACCGAACGAGCGTACACTTGCGGGTTAGGTGGTTTACCCGGTGAATCATCAAGGTTGGCGCACCTGCTTGGACTCATCAAAGTTACTTTAAGCCTGTATCACCGCTATATTCCTGCCAGCCCTTCTTTCCCGTCTGATACCGCTTCTTGGACAAATCCTGCTTTCTATCAAGCGGAAGAATCGCGCCCATGGTTTTTGGAAAGTGGCGCAAATCGGCGCGTGGCAGCTTTTAGCGGGGCGCAACTGTATCTGCTGCTCTCAGCGGATGCTAACCGCCCTGCTCCACAAAACCTCTATCTTACCCGCCTTCCTCTCTATTTTTGCCCGTTCGCGGGTGAGAATGTACCGGCTTTATTGGCGCAACTTCAAGCCCTTAAACCGCTTTTGGCATCCGGCGCACCTCTCGCAAATTTGGCGCGGCAATGTTTCCAGAAGTATCGGCAAAATCCCGTCGCCGCTTACGCGCTGATATTGGTGGGGCAGAGCCGCGAGGAGCTAATTACAGACCTTGATAACGCGCTGGAGAATCTGGAAAAGTCCTTCGCCAAGGGCAAGGAATGGAAAACCACACGCGGCAGCTATTGTACGCCAAACCCGTTGGGCAAAAAAGGCAAGGTTGCTTTTGTATATCCCGGCGCATTTAACTCATTTCACGGGTTGGGGCAAACCTTGTTTCATCTCTTTCCCGGCTTGCAAGATAGCTTTGGGGCATTAACCTCAAATGTGGGGCTGGCTTTGGGCGAAAAAAAGCTCTATCCGCGCAGCCTTTCCCCGCTTGATAAAGCTCAAATCGAAGCACTCGAAAAAGAGCTTGAAGCCGATTCGCAAACGCTGATAGAGTCCGGCGCAAGTTTTGCAATCCTGTTCACTATGATTATGCGAGACTATTTCAAGGTTCGCCCCCAAATCGCTTTTGGCTATAGCATGGGCGAAACCAGCATGTTTTGGGCGTTGGGAGTGTGGACTGGCGGCGATAAAGGGCTTGACGCTTTCCACCAATCGCCTTTGTTCCAAACCCGCCTGACAGGACCTAAAGACGCAATCCGCGAGCAATGGCAAATCAAGGGCGACAGAACAGATGATACCTTCTGGAGCAATTATTATTTGCTCACCCCGCTGGAAAAGATTCGCGCTGGCTTAGAAGGCGAAAATCGGGTTTATCTGACCCATATCAACACGCCCGAAGAAGGGTTGATTGCCGGAGATAGCGAAGCCTGTCGCCGAGTTATTGCAAAGGTAAAAGCGCATAACCTGAAAAGCCCTTCCAGTTTTGTGCTACATTGCGAACCGACCACCAGCGAGTATAATGAATTGCTGCAACTGCACTCGCACCCGACCCGGCAAGTTGAAGGCGTAACGTTCTATAGCGCCGCCAATTACGCGCCTGTCAAATTGGAAAGAGCGGAAATTGCCCAAAGCGTGGCGCGGATGGTCTGCAATCCCCTAGATTTCCCGCGTCTTGTCTCGCGAGTGTATGAGGATGGGGCGCGTCTTTTTGTAGAACTGGGTCCCGGTAGCACCTGTTCTCGCTGGGTTGGGAAGATTCTGGGGAAAAAAGAGCATGCCCGTTTGAATATCAGCCAGAAAGGCACTAGCGACCATACTTCGCTGCTAAAATTGCTAGCGCAGTTGGTAAGCCATCGGGTAGAATTGGATTTGTCGCCCCTCTACGAACAAAAACAGGAAACGAATAACTTGCATCAGCAGCTTGACCGACTTTTGATAAATAATAGTAGCATTGCCGAAACTCAGCGTGCCTTGCTCAATTCAAGGCGAGAAGGGCTTGAACAGCTTGGCGGGTTGATAAGCCTGCAACTTAAGCTCTTACAAGATGCCCGCAATGCCGGAACTTTGCATGCGGTAGCGAAGAAGCCCAGCGCAGTAGTAGCCCCTATCTCACGCCCTGCCTTATTCGATGAAACCAAAATCGAAGAATTTGCCACCGGTTCAGCCGCAAAATGCTTTGGGGCAGAATATAATATTTACGAAGGGCGGCGATTATCGCGCATCCCCAACGGCGATTTGAAATTTATGAGCCGCGTTACCGAAATAACGGGCGAAAAGAAGGATTTTGACCATCCTTCCTCCATCACCGTAGAATACGATGTGCCGGATGCGCCGTGGTTCTACCAACAGAACGCCGCGCCCTATGTGCCTTATTGCGTGGTGATGGAAATCGCCTTGCAGCCTTGCGGGTTCTTGTCTGCGTACAAGGGCAGCGCGTTAATGTTCCCAAATACCGACCTCTATTTCCGCAATCTGGACGGTACGGCGGAATTGGTTCAAAATCTGGATGTGCGCGGTAAAACCGTCACCACTCGCGCCACTCTTTTGGCAACTTCCGCTTTTGATGGCACTATCATTCAGCGTTTCCGCTTCGAGTCAAGCTGTGAGGGGCAAACCTATTATCGGGGCGAATCGGCTTTCGGCTTCTTCAGCCGTGAGGTAATGGCGAATCAGGTGGGGTTAGACGGAGGCAAAGAGGTGTTCCCGTGGCTCAACCAACAACCCGCCGCCATGTTGGATTTGCGAACACAGCCCGAATGGTTCAGCGGTAACGCCAGCAAGCCCGCTTTCAGGCTCTCCGGGGGGCAACTCGACTTTCTGGACGAAATTAAAATTGTGCCAAATGGCGGCAAATATAACAAAGGTTATATATTCGCCAATCGCAAAATTAATCCGGCGGACTGGTTTTATACCTGCCATTTCTATCAAGACCCGGTTATGCCCGGTTCTTTGGGGGTGGAAGCTATTCTCGAAGCAATGCAAGCCTACGCCCTGCAACAAAATCTGGGGGCTGGTTTCCGCGCACCCCGCTTTACGCTCGTTCCCGGCAGTAATACTACTTGGAAATACAGAGGTCAACTAGGACCTCAAAACGAGCTTTTAAGACTTGAAGTTCACATCACCGAGATTGTAGAAAATCAAGGGCAAGTTATCATTAACGCCGATGCCAGTCTTTGGAAAGACAAACTGCGTATATACGAGATAAAGCAGATAGCTCTCAATATAATTGAGGCGTGATTTAAGGAGAATAGGAATGTTGAAGGCAGCTAATAGCCTTAGTTTTATGTCAAGTTCAGTTGAAAATAACAAGTTCTGGGCGGGACCTGTCAGCTCGATTGTATTTGATGAAGAAGGTATCCGGGCTTGTCTCTTGCAGTTGGAAAGCCCATGCTTTGCGGTGCGGGTGGATAATCGCATCGGCTTTAGCAATGAGGGAGAATTGAGTACAGCCAGCAGCGGAATTGAGTTGTTGGCAGCATTACCGCCGCAACCTGCGCGTAGTTGGGGCAATCCCGAATTTAACGAATTGTTCGGGCTAACCTATGCTTATGTGGGCGGCTCGATGGCACAGGGGATTTCTTCGGAAGAGCTTGTTATTGCGCTTGGCAAAGCCGGAATGCTTGGCTCGTTCGGAGCGGCAGGGCTAAGTCCCGCCCGGATTGAAGCCGCCATAAAGCGTATTCAAGCTGAATTACCCACCGAACCCTACGCCTTCAACCTAATTCACAGCCCAAGCGAGGAATCAATTGAACGTAGGGCAGTTGAATTATATCTCCAATATGGAGTCAGTATTGTAGAAGCCTCCGCTTTCCTTGATTTGACTCCGCATATTGTACGCTACCGAGCAGCCGGGTTAAGCCAAGATGCAAACGGAAACATTCAAATCAAAAACCGGGTGATCGCCAAGCTTTCACGCCGTGAGGTTGCCGCCAAGTTTATGCAGCCCGCCCCCGAAAGAATTTTGCGCGATTTGGTAGAGGCGGGGCAGATTACCGCAGAGCAAGCAGCGTTAGCGGCAAAAGTGCCGGGAGCTGACTATATCACGGTAGAAGCGGATTCAGGGGGTCACACCGATAACAGACCGCTGGTTTGTTTGTTGCCTTCCTTGATGGATTTGCGCGATGAGATTCAGGATAAATACGGATATGCGCGTCCGGTGGGAGTAGGCGCAGCCGGCGGTATTGGAACGCCCGCCGCCACGCTGGCAGCCTTCATGATGGGCGCGGATTATGTGGTAACAGGCTCTGCAAACAGCGCGTGTGTGGAAGCCGGAACATCTGAACATACCAAAAAGCTATTGGCGCAAGCTGAAATGCCGGATGTTATGATGGCTCCTTCCGCCGATATGTTTGAAATGGGCGTAAAAGTGCAGTTGCTCAAACGCGGTACGCTTTTCCCCTTGCGCTCCCAAAAACTCTATGACTTGTACCGTGCCTATGACTCAATCGAGCAGATTCCCGCTGCCGAACTGGCAATAGTAGAGAAGCAATATTTCCGCAAAAGCGCGAATGAAGTTTGGGCGGAAACCGTTAAGTTCTTCCAAGAACGTGACCCTGAGCAGCTTGCCAAAGCGCAAGAGAATCCTAAGCGCAAGATGGGCTTAATCTTCCGCTGGTATTTGGGCTTATCCTCGCGCTGGTCTAACACTGGCGAAAAGGGGCGCGAGATGGATTATCAAATCTGGTGTGGACCTGCTATGGGCGCATTCAACGATTGGGTACGCGGCACCTATCTGGAACAGCCACAAAATCGCAAGGCTGTTGACGTTGGTATGCACCTGCTGACTGGCGCAGCCTATCTAAATCGCTTGCAAGCTCTGAAAATGGCGGGTCTGCAACTTCCCATAAGCTTCAAACGCTATCGTCCAGAAGCGGGTAAGTTTAACGCTATCGGCTAAGAACCCCCGATTTACGCCACCCAACGAGGGCGTGTGTCGAGCCACGCCCACCTGTCCCCCGAACGGGGGATACGGGGGATACCAATTAAAACCTTCTCACCAACACCAAAAGAATTAACCCGTAGGGCGACGCTTGAGTCACCCTTACGGGAACGGGTTCGGATTGGTAGGAGCGCATTCCGATGCGCCCTCTTTGTTTGGGTAAATTCGGGGGAAATTTGGAAGGGCGTATTCAAATACGCCCCCACAAGATTAAAAACTACCCTGCCGTTACCGTCAGAATGTTCACCTGAGTAAACTCCGAGCGGTTGCCGTAGCCTACGATGGCGTAATCGCCAGCTAATCCGGCGGTATTTACCGCGATGGTAACAACCCCATCCGCATTGGCGCGTTGTGTGCCAAGACTTACGGTTGTGCCATCCGGGGCGGTGTACCATTGCGCGACAAGCTCGTTCGCTAGGTAGCCCGTCTGCGTAATGCTGACTGCCTCGCCAGCAATCGCGCTAACGGCTGCCCCACGTTGAATTGCGCCTTCGCTCTCATCGTGATTGCTTTCGGCTGAACCGAACACAAAATGTTCGCTGTTGCTGTTGAGGGACTTGCCGCTTTTGACTTCATCGTTGTAGGTCAACGAG
>Ga0194047_10000697_pt1 | contig 21670 bp, 14 predicted proteins | sample JunL225m_MetaG_2_FD_160070 | JGI IMG/M metagenome (GOLD analysis project Ga0194047, IMG submission 160070) | Anoxic zone freshwater microbial communities from boreal shield lake in IISD Experimental Lakes Area, Ontario, Canada - Jun2016-L221-5m | ecosystem: Environmental > Aquatic > Freshwater... | reverse complement strand
ATTACCAAAAAGCCGATTACGATAACAGCAGATGCGGGACAAACAAAAGTATATGGTGCTGCTGATCCAGGCAGTTATACATATACATTAAGTGCTTCATTACAAGGTGGTGATGTATTAACGGGATCATTAGTAAGGGTTGTTGGTGAAACAGTAGGGCCTTATGCGATAAGTCAAGGAACATTAACGAATGCGAACTATGACATTACATTTATAGGCAATAATTTTACGATTACCAAAAAATTATTAACCATCACAGCAGTTGATAAAACAAAAATATATGGATCAGCGAATCCAACATTAACAGTGACATATACAGGCTTGGTGAATGGTGATATGTCACCAACAACATTACCTACAATCAGTACTACCGCGGTTACAAGTTCTCCAGTGGGAAACTATCAAATCGCAGCAACGGGTGCAGTAGATGCGAACTACACTATTAATTATGTAGCAGGAACACTAACAGTGAGTAAAGCAACATTAATCATCACTGCTGAAAATAAATCTAAAACAGAAGGTACACCTAATCCAACATTAACCTATACTTATACAGGCTTTGTTAATGGCGACTTAGGGCTAGCAATATCGCCCACTATAAGTACGACTGCAGTTACAAGTTCACCTGTAGGCTCTTATCCAATTATAGTTACAGGGGGTTCGTCGGCCAATTATAATTTAATATATATAAATGGCACGCTTAGTATAATTGCTCCATCAAATTGGAAATTCGAAATCCCCAATGCTTTTGTCCCTAATGATCCATATGTCAGTAATAGTTATTTAAGAGCATCTTTTAATGCTGCTGTTAAAAATGTAAATTATTTTAGAGTATACAACCGCATGGGCAAGCTGGTTTATGAAATTATTAATAAGTTTCCATCTAGTATTCAATGGGATGGAACTGTAAATGGAGTATTACAAGAGGCGGATGGGTATGTATGGATTGCTGATATCAGTGTTTTGGAATCGGGTGGATTACAATCAAAATACTTAAAAGGTCAATTTTTATTATTAAAATAAAGTAATATACAATTTTGAAAAAAAGGTTATCCATATTGATTTTTGTTTGTTGCTTTTACTCCATTGTAAATGCGCAGGATCCTTTTTTGTCTCAGATATATTCTAGTGCTCAGTTTTTAAGCCCTGCGTCAGTGGGTAATGGGGTGTATCAAAGTAGAATACAGTCCAATTATAGGTCGCAAATGCTTGAAGGCAATACACTTTATAGAACAATTGTCCTTGGATGGGATACGCGTTATAAAAATAAGAATGAAGAAGTACAAAATTACTTAGGCTTAGGTGGACAGATAATTTCAGATCAAGTAATGAACGGCATTTTACAAACCAATTATGTCACTCTTAATGCGGCTTACCATTTATTTTTTGATGAAGATTTGAAGAAGAATTTTTCTTTAGGGTTAGGGCTTACTTTAGCGCAATCTACTTTGCAATTGGATAAACTTAAATTTTTTGATCAGTTTTCTCAAGGTGAGTACTTGTTAAACTCTCGTTCGATTAGCTTGCAAAATTTAAATAATAATGCTGCTAAAATTTCTATGAATACTGGATTAATGTATACAAATCATACTCAAACCTCGTTTGTTCAGCTTAGCGCAAATGCCTTTTTTATGACGAAGCCAGAATTAACTATTCGAAATCAATCTACCGCATCTGGTTTTAAAGCATTGATATTTTTGAATGCAGAACAGGAGTGGGAGGATAAAAAATCTTTGATGATGCATGCTTCCTATAATAGTCGAAATTCAAATCAGCAAATTTTAGTAGGAGGTGCTATAGGTCTACCTTTTGGAAGTTATTATGAGAATGTAAATCGACTTTATTTTGGAGTATTTTATAGGTTTAATGATGCTATTATTCCTAATTTTTCGATCTTAATGAATCAATACCATTTTGGATTAAGTTATGATATGTATAGTAGTGGATTTTCAGGAGCGCAATTAAAACCTAGCAGTTTTGAGCTTAGTTTTTCAACTAGTTTAGGAAAAAAGCGGGCTGATTATTTTAGAACCCTATTTGATTAGTTCTTAAAATACAATACTTCCATTATGCCACTCAGGATCAAAGCTGGCATTAAATTTTTTATAAAAATTGATGGCTGGCTCATTCCATTCCAATACCTGCCAATTAATTCCAGTAAATTTTTTCTCCTTGGCTTCATTAATTAAGGTATCAAATAATAAACTTCCAATTTTTTTGCCTCGCATTTCCTGAGTTACTAGAATATCTTCCAAATACATTCTTTGCCCCTTCCAAGTGGAGTATCTAACATAATACAATGCCATTCCCACTACTACGCCTTGTACCTCGGCTACAAACCCCCACCATACAGGGTTTTTGCCAAAGCCACTTTCGGAAAAATGTTCTAAACTTACTGTGACTTCCTCCGGTGCTTTTTCGTACACCGCTAGTTCATGAATAAGTTCTAATAATCTTGGGCAATCAGATTGTAAAGCACGGCGTATGATAATGTCCATTCTAAATTATTTTTGAAGCGCCTATATTTTTGCTAAGGCTTGTGTTAAATCAGCTTCTAGGTCTTCGTAATTTTCAATACCAACACTCATTCTTATTAATCCATCTGTAATACCATATTTTATGCGTTCTTCTTTTGGTATTCCATAATGAGTCATACTTGCTGGATGTGATACTAAAGTATCTACTGTTCCAAGTGAAACAGCTCTTGTACAAACTTCTAGAGCGTCTATAAATTTTTTACCAGCCTCTATACCGCCTTTTAATTCAAAACTTATTAAAGGGGCGTGTTGTTTCATTTGTTTGGAAGCAATTGCATGATCTGGATGCGAAGTTAATCCTGTATAATTAACTTTTTCAATGGATGGATGTTGGTCTAAAAATTGAGCTACTTTTTGAGTATTACTGCAATGTCTGTCCATTCTTAGCTCCAATGTTTTCATTCCTTGTATCAATAAATAGGAGTCAAATGCGTTGCTGTTTCCTCCTAATAATACATGCCATTTCCAAACTTTGGTTTTCATAAAATCTAAATCCTTTCCTAATAAAACACCATGCAATGCTGATCCATGTCCATTCAAAAATTTAGTTGCTGAATGAAATACAAAATCAGCACCTAAAGCAAAGGGTTGTTGTAAATAAGGTGTTGCCACTGTATTGTCTACCGAAACTCTTATACTATGTGCGTGTGCTATCTTACAAATTGATTCAATGTCAACACACTGTAATGTTGGATTAGCAGGGGTTTCAAGATGAATTAATTTTATACTCGTATTTTCTTTAATTGTTTTTTCAAGTAAAGCAGCGTCTCTTACATCTATCAAAATACATTTAATTCCTGCTTCTAATAATAATTTTTGCATCAATTCCTGTGTTCCACCATATAAGGAATAATGGGAAAGCAAAGTATCTCCTGCACTTAGTGTGCTAAAAAATAAAGTACTCATTGCGGCTTGACCACTTGAGTGTAACAATGCTTTTAGTTCAAGAGGATCTCCTTTTTCATTCTTTAATCCAAATGCTTCAAGTGCAGCAATCACATCCTGTGCTGCAGTAAAGGTTGGATTACCCCAGCGTGTATAAATTCTGGTTTTATCTTCTCCTTTAAATCGATCCATGCCTTCATCTGTAGAATCAAAAGTGAAGGTAGATGTAGCATATATTGGTGTGGTATGTGAAAAGTTATTATTTTCATTACTTGCGGTATGCAAAGTGACTGTACTAATACCTTTAAAATTCTTTTTTTTCATAATTTCTTTTTTATCGCTCTATAAATATACTTATTTATCAGCCAATTGTTTGGATGTTTAGTAGGCCCATTTAATCCATGTTGCGCCCCAGGTGAATCCACCACCAAATGCTGCTAATATTAAGTTGTCTCCCTTTTTTAGTTGACTTTCCCAATCCCATAAACACAAAGGAATGGTAGCAGCTGTAGTGTTGCCATATTTTTGAATATTAATCATCACTTTTTCCATTGGTAATCCCATTCTGTTGGCAGTAGCATCTATGATTCTCAAGTTGGCTTGATGCGGGACAAGCCAGGCAATGTCATCCCCCGTTAAATTATTTTTTTCTAATAGCTCGGCACTAACATCTGCCATTCCTTTTACTGCAAATTTAAAAACAGGTTGTCCATCCTGAAATGCATAGTGTTCTCTAGCCATGACTGTTTCAATACTTGCTGGTTTTAAACTTCCACCTGCTTTAATATTTAAATAATCACGACCACTTCCATCACTTTTTAAAATAGCATCCTGCAATCCATTTTCATCTTTACTGGGTTCTAATAAAACAGCCCCTGCGCCATCACCAAATATGATGCATGTAGCTCGATCGGTATAATCGATAATGGAACTCATTTTATCTACACCCACCACTAAAATCTTTTGATACCTTCCACTTTCAATAAAACTGGCACCAGTGGAAAGCGCAAATAAAAATCCACTACAGGCTGCTGACAAATCAAATCCAAAAGCATTTTTTGCACCTATCTTATCTCCAATAATATTTGCAGTCGAAGGGAATACCATATCAGGTGTTACCGTTGCGCATATAATACAATCAATTTCTAAGGGATCTAATTGTTTTTTTAGCAATATTTCCTCAATCGCTTTTACTGCCATATCGGAACTGGCTTTACCTGGTTCTTTTAATATTCTTCGTTCAGAAATGCCCGTTCTAGATCGAATCCATTCATCATTGGTGTCGACCATTTTTTCAAGGTCAAAATTGGTCAATTTGGTATCTGGGACAAACCCCCCAACCGCCGTAATGGCCGCTTTCTTCGTCATAGACATACTCGTTTTAATATTTTAGTATACAAATATCTTAAAAAATGCGCAAGAATGGGGTGAAATAGTCATTTTTCGTTGCTTAAGTATTATTTTTGAACACATTATGATCGCATTTTTACAAGGGAATTTTGTCCAACTAACTCCGGCAAAATTAATCGTTGATGTTGGGGGAGTAGGATATGAGGTAAATATTAGTTTAAATACTTATGAAGCCATTTCTAAAAAGGAAAAAGGCTTACTGTATACCTATTTGCATATTACCGAAAATTCACAAGTTTTATTTGGTTTTCATGCCCAAACCGAGAAGGATTTATTTTTGCATTTGATTAGTGTATCGGGCGTTGGTGCAAGCACAGCTCGTATGATGTTGTCAGGTATGCAACCCGAAGAAATTATTAGAGCGATTGTAAATGGGGAAGCTCGATTATTAGAACAAATAAAAGGGATCGGAAAGAAATCTGCCGAAAGATTAGTCCTTGAGTTAAGAGATAAGCTTTCAAAAATTCCATTAAACGCACACCAATTAGGGGGCAATACTTCCTTTGTTAAATCCTCCCCTCAGCAAGATGCGATTCAGGCTTTAATTTCACTTGGAATACAAAAAGCAGTTGCTGAAAAAGCAGTTGAAAAAACTATACAATCGGAAGGTGCAGATCTAAGCTTAGAAGTGCTCATTAAAGCAGCACTCAAAAATTGCTAATTATTTAATTTTTATTCATTGCGTATTTTTAAATCATATTTATTATTGTCGTTATTGCTTTTGGCGAATCGTCAAATGAATGCGCAAATTAAAATTGATTTGACCAAGGAGATAAAAGACACGACCCATAAAAAAAAAGACAGTATTGCGATAAAAAAAGATACAACCTTGTATGCTTTTACTACTGACCTTCGTTATCCTATACATGACAAAAGGGGTGATTTTTTATCTCAACCTAGTAATAATCCATATGACTTAAGGGATACAAGCCTTATTAAAAGCAAAGTTGAATACGATGCTGTATCAAAAAGGTATTTACTTACGGATATGATTGGCAGCGGTTATAAAAAGCCAACTGCTACTTTGAGCTTCGATGAATTTTGGAAATTAAAAACAGCAAAAGACGAACAAGCTTATTTTAGGCAACGGGCTAATTCTATAGGGGTGTTGAATCGAAAAATTACGCGACCTAAATCAAAAGTGTTTGATAGTTATTTTGATAGATTATTTGGCAAAACGGGGTCAGATTTAAAAGTAGACATTCAACCTGTTGGAGAAATAAATATCAAAGCTGGATATCAAGGTCAAAATGTAAAAAATCCAACCCTCCCTGAACGCGCACGAAAAAATGGAGGTTTTGATTTTGATGCCAATACTAATTTTAGCATGAATGCAAGTATCGGAGAAAAATTAAAATTTCCAATCAATTTAAATACGCTTTCCAATTTAGGTTTTGATAATCAAATAAAATTAAATTATAAAGGGAAAAAAGATGAGATTATTAAGTTAATTGAGGCTGGAAATATTAATTTTATTTCAAGAAGTACTTTAATTCCAAGCACGCAGAATTTATTCGGACTTAAAACGCAATTGCAATTTGGAAAATTATTTATAACAGCAGCAATAGCCAATCAAAAATCCCAAAGACAATCCATGGCTTTGCAAGGGGGATCTTCTACTCAAAAATTTCAAAAAAGATTAGATGACTATGAAGAAAATAGGCACTTTTTACTAGCTCAATATTTTAGAAATAACTACAATACTGCAATGTCCTCACTGCCATTGGTTAAGGGACAGGCACAAGTACAAAGAATTGAGGTATGGGTTACCAATCGTTATGGACAAACTACCAATGCCCGCGATGTGGTAGGTTTAATGGATATTGGAGAGCCTAACCCACATAATAATAATTTTGTCACCAATCCATCTCAAAAATTTCCTGATAATAGCGCAAATAGTTTGTATAAAAATATTGCTACAAATGCTGCAGCCAGGAATCCTTCGGCTGTGAGCGGTGTTTTAAATATGGCAGGTTTAAGAAGTGCGGAAGATTATGAGCGAACATTTGCTCGAAAACTTACCGAGAATGAATATTATTTTAATCCACAAATAGGATTTTTATCATTAAATATTCCCTTGCAACCCGATGAAGTATTGGCCGTTGCATTTCAGTATACTTATAATGGACGGGTATATCAAGTGGGGGAATTTTCGGAAAATACGGCATTAGATCCTAATAAAGGAGTACAAAATGTTTTGTTTTTAAAATTATTAAAAGCAACTACACAACGAACAGATTTACCTATTTGGGATTTAATGATGAAGAATGTCTATTCATTAGATTTATTTGGCTCAATACAACAAACGGATTTCCAACTTAATATTTTGTACGAGGAACCAAGTAAAGGACTTAAAAGGTATTTACCTGTAACAAGTCCAAGTGTAGAAGGCCAATCCTTAATTAAATTATTACAATTAGATCGATTAAATAATCGTAATGATCCTCAACCAGATGGGGTGTTTGATTATGTGGAAGGATTTACTGTACTATCAAAAATGGGGCGCATCGTATTTCCTTTATTAGAACCATTTGGGAATGATTTAAAAAATATTGCTTTTAAAGGAATAGATAGTTCGGTGTTTAGTAAATATTTATTTCCTCAGTTATATCGCAATATTAAGGCCGAAGCGCAAACCTTTGCTAATTTAAATCGTTTTGTAATGGAAGGCCAGGTAAAAGGTAGCGCAGGTGGGTCTGAGATTAGCTTAAATGCATTTAATGTTCCTCCCGGTTCGGTAAGTGTCAGAGCAGGAGGGCAGGTGTTAATGGAAGGAAAGGATTATGTGGTAGATTATGGTTCTGGAACGGTGCGCATCATTAATCCTGGAATTTTGAGTTCCAATATTCCTGTGAATGTATCTTTTGAAAATAATTTGGGATTTGGTTTTCAAGAACGAGGATTTAGGGCATTGCGTTTGGATTATATGGCCAGTAAAAATTTCATTTTAGGATTATCTGCTTCCAAATTAAGTGAACGGCCCTTTTTTACTAAAACAAATTTTGGATCAGATCCAATTAGTAACTCAATGTATGGGTTTGATTTTAATTATAAAACGGAGCTTCCTAAATTAACAAAGGCTTTGGATAAACTTCCATTTTATACTACTAAAGCAAAGTCCTATATGACAGCCTATGGTGAAGCGGCTTATTTACAACCTGGTCATGCGCAACAAATTGGAAAGGGTGGAAATGGGGTGGTATACTTGGACGATTTTGAAGCAACTCGTACTAATATTGATTTACGATTTCCTTTTACTTCATGGGCCTTAGCATCTACACCACAAGGAGGGCTTAGGGAATCGAATGGTTTTAAAGAAGGTCAATTATCTGATTCCATTGATTATAATTTTAATAGATCAAGATTAGCTTGGTATACTATTGAGCCTACTTTACAAGATAAGAATGCGAGCAACAATCCATTGAGAACGAATTTGAGTTTATTAAGTGATCCTAGAGTTCGACAAGTTTTTACGAATGAATTATTCCCTCAAAAAACGACCAATATTACGGATGTTCAGCTTCCTACTTTTGATTTAAGTTATTACCCTAAGGAGCGCGGCCCTTATAATTATAATTACAAAGATTTAGATGCGAATGGGAAATTTACAAATCCCAATGACAAGTGGGGTGGTATTATGCGTGCATTAGATCAAACGGATTTTGAAACAAGTATTATAGAGTATGTTGAATTTTGGGCACAGGATCCTTTTATTAAATCAGGCGCAACCAAGGGAACTTTGGTTTTAAATTTAGGAAATGTAAGTGAAGATATTTTACGGGATGGAAGGCGCTTTTATGAAAATGGTATGCCAACGCCTACTATACCTTCTGGTATTGATAGTTCCACTTGGGGTAGGGTGCCTATCAATCCTATTCAAGTGACTAATGCATTTAGTAATAATCCCGAAGACAGAAAGTACCAGGATGTGGGTTTAGATGGAATAGGTGATGATGATGAAAGAACTAAAAAAGCATACATCATTAATAAAATATCTAATGCTGCAGTAAAACAACAGTTTATTAAAGATCCTTCGGCAGATAACTATGTATGGTATCGTGATGCGCAATATGATGCTAGTAATACAGGAATATTAGGTAGGTATAAATATTTTAATAACTCTCAAGGTAACTCACCACTAGCGGGTACTGGTGATTTTAGTAGTGCTGCCACATTACTTCCTGACAATGAAGATTTAAATAGAGATAATACTTTAAATGAAACAGAAGCGTATTTTGAATACGAAATCAATTTACAAAAAAATAACATTTCCACTAATACCACGAAATATGTTACTGATTCAAAGACAGTGAATGTGACTCTGGCAGATGGAACAAAAGGAATTGAGAATTGGTATTTATTTCGTGTTCCCATTAAATCATATACTAGAAATGTTGGTGGGATAAGGGATTTCAAATCGATTCGATTTATTAGAATGTACTTGACCAATTTTGAGGATTCGGTGACATTGCGTTTTGCTAAATTGGATTTAGTAAGGAATCAATGGAGGCAATTTAATTATGTCATTGATAGTCTTGGAAATTACGATTCTTTGACTGGCAATAATTTAAATACTAAGGTGAATACTTTGGCTGTAAGCGTGGAAGAAAATGGAAGCAGGACTCCTGTTAATTATCTGATCCCTCCTGGAATTGAGCGCGTACAATTATTAAGTAATAATGGAGTGAATTTATTGCAAAATGAACAAGCATTAAGTATTCAATTAAATGGGTTGCAAAAAAATGAATCTCCTCGCGGGGTATTTAAGACAATGAATGTAGATGTTAGACGATATGGTAAGTTGTCTATGTTTATACATGCTGAAGATAAAAAGAACATCAATAGGGTGGACAGCGGATCCATGACAGCCATCATTAGAATTGGACAGGATTTTCAAAATAATTTTTATGAAATTCGAATACCATTAACCACCACGAAACAAAAAGTTTATGCAAACTCCGAAGCAAGATCGGTATGGCCTTTGGAAAATGAATTAAATTTAAGTTTGATGGATTTGGTAAAATTAAAATTGGAAAGAGACAAGCAAAATTTACCATTCAGTAAAAAATTCGGCCAAAATTTTGGCAATCAAAGGTATTCGGTAATGGGAAATCCTAATTTAGGCGAGATTAGAGGAGTGTTAATTGCTTTTGAGAATACAAAGTCCGATGTACCTATGGATGCCGAAGTATGGATCAATGAGTTGAGATTATCTGATTTAGATGAATCAGGTTCATGGGCAGCATTGGGAAGAATGGATTTGATTTTAGCGGATTTAGGCACGCTCGCTATTTCAGCTAATAGTCGTTCTACTGGATTTGGAAGTATTGAACAAAAAATGAATGAACGAGCTAAAACAGGCCTAACACAATTTGATATCGCTACAAATATTGATGCGGGAAAATTACTTCCAAAACAAGTGCGCATTTCCTTGCCTGTGTTTGCTAGTATCAATAAGACAATAGAGAAGCCACAGTATGATCCTTTTGATAAGGACATCTTATATACAGATAAAATCAGTGCATTAAGTGGTGCTAAAAGAGATTCTGTTCAAAAAGCGTCAGTTGATCAAACTACTATTAAGACTTTAAATTTCACCAATGTTCGTTTTTTGCCTGGTAATAAACCAAGTCTTATTAGTATAAGTAATTTTGATTTTAGTTATTCTTATTCTCAATTATTACAATCAAGCCCTACAGTACAGCAAAATAAAATAGATAAACAAAGGGGAGCTATTGGGTATACTTTTAATAAAAATGGAAAGTCGTATGAGCCGTTTCGAAAATTAATTAAGTCATCCTCCCCTTGGTTGAGTTGGGCCAAGGAAATTAATTTTAATCCAACTCCTAATTTGATTAGTTACCGCGCCATCTTTGATAGACAGTTTGGTGAATTTATTCCAAGGGTAGTAAATTCATTTGATGGCAGTACCGATCGAGTAGATACCACTTATGATAAGTATTTCACGATGAGTCGAATATTTAACATGCGTTGGGGATTAACAAGATCATTAAACTTGGACTTTAATGCTAATTTAAATTCAAGAATAGATGAACCTGCTGGTCGTATTGACACGAAAGAGAAAAGAGATTCATTAACTAGAATGCTGCTTCGTGCTGGACGAAATACTTTATATAATCAAAAGTTAACATTGAGATATGATTTACCCACAAATAAATTCCCTTTAACGGATTGGATTTTATCAAGTTATAATATGTCTACTAATTATAATTGGGTAGGGGCGAGTAGGTTGGCGCAGGAACTAGGAAATATGATTGAGAATACTTTTGCGCAGCAATTAAATACACAATTTAATTTTACTAATTTTTATAATAAATCAAAATTTATTCGAGCAGCCTTATCTAATGCACCTTCTCAATCTAATGGCGCCGCTAATCCACTTGCCAATAGAATTTTAATGACAAAACTAGAAGCATTAAGTGGTAAGACAGGCAAAGAAAGGGCAATGGCATTGCAGAAATGGAAAGAAGCGCGAAGGCAAGAGCGAATTGCACAACGCGTATTGAAAGCGAATGAGCCAGTCAATGTGCCAGGTGCTGTAAAGCCTATCATTGGATTTTTAACAATGTTGCAAACAGCTTCTTTTGATTATTCTGAAAATTACAATAGTCGTTTGCCTGGTTATATGTCTGGCGTGAACTTCTTGAATTCAACTTGGGATGGCTTAGCCCCAGGATTGGATTATGCATTTGGAAAACAACCCGATTCTGCTTGGCTTCGAAAACAGGATACAAAAGGTTTATTATCAAAAGATGCTAATTTTAATTTAATGTTAAGGCAAGGATTTGATCAAAAATTATCTGTCCGATTACAATTGCAACCTATTAGAGATTTAATTGTAGATGTGCATTTTGATAAAACTTTTAGCAAAGATTATTCAGAATTATTTAAAGATACCAGTGGTACTGGATATAAAGAACACTTGAATCCTTTGTCTGCCGGAGGATTTAACATAAGCTATTTTGCTTTGAGTACATTTTTTGAGAACCATGACCCTAATGTCATTTCAAATGTCTTTAAAACTTTTGAAGACAATCGACAAATTATATCTTTAAGAGTTGCTCAAAAAAATCCATATTGGGATCAAAAGAAGGATCCGAATGGCTATGCCATTGGGTATGGTAAATATGCTCAGGATGTTTTAATACCATCATTTATTTCAGCATATACTGGTAAGGATGTGAAATCCGTTTCTTTATTGAATCAAAATAATAATAATATCCGATCCAACCCATTCACTGGGATGTTGCCATTACCCAATTGGTCTATTTTATATAATGGTTTGTCAAAAATTAAAGCACTGTCTTCCTTTTTTACTAATATTTCTTTAACGCATGGATATAATGGAAGCTTATCCATGAACAGTTTTTCAAGTTCATTACTTTATGTAGATCGCCGGTTTTTAGGGGCGCCTTCCTTTTTAGATCCAATTAGTGGAAACTATATTCCTTATTTTTTAATTCCTAATATCACTATTAGTGAAAGAATGGAGCCATTGATTGGTATCAATGTCACTACTGTGACACAATGGTCATTAAGATTTGAATATAAAAAGAGTCGTTTACTAGCATTAAGTTTGGTGGATTATCAATTGAGTGAAAACAACAGTAAGGAGTGGATATTTGGTACCAGTTATCGAGCAAGAGGATTAAAATTACCCTTTAATATCCCAGGTTTAAATAATAATAAATTAGCCAATGATTTAACTTTTAGATTAGATGTTGGACTTCGTGATATGTATAATAGTAATAGTCGATTAGATCAAGTGAATGCTTATGGAACGGGTGGACAAAAAGAAATCACATTACAACCCTCCATTGACTATGTATTAAATAGTAAAATTAATTTAAAATTCTTCTTTGATCAACGACGCACTACTCCATATATTTCATCCTCACCACCCATAATATCAACTAGGACAGGTGTGAATGTGCGTATTGCTTTGTAGTTTATGAATTTTTAAAAGCCCACTTGAACATTATTTTCCAGGTCACTTTTTTACCATATAACAAAATACCCGTACGATAAATTCGACCGCTAAGCCAAGTTGTAAAAACAAATCCAGCAATTAAAGTGATCATACTTAAAGCTAACTCCCAATAACTAACTGCACTAGGCACACCATACGCAACCCGCGCCATCATCACCATGGGTGAACTAAATGGAATGATACTTGCCCAAAAAGCAATTGGGGTATTTGGATTTTGTGTTACCATATTGGTAATGATATACGAAAAAATAAGCGGCATGGTAATAGGGAACATTAAACTTTGTGCATCCTGTGGATCTTCGTTCACTGTGCTACCAACTGCCGCAAACAAAGCGGCGTAAAATAAATATCCTCCAATAAAATAAAAAATAAAACATCCAATAATTAATGGCCAATTTGCCGTGTTAATAGTATGTTGAATATTATAAATTTTTACAGCTGATTCACTTGCTTGCATCATGCCTCCAGCCATTTGACCATTAGATTGTTGTAAGGTTGTTACTTGATGTTGAATATCAGCAGGCAAAAATCCCATAGCGACACTCGTTAAGCTAATGATTAACACAATCCATAACAAAAATTGAGTTAATCCTACTGCACCAATTCCAATAATTTTTCCCATCATTAATTCAAAAGGCTTAACACTGCTTATGATAACTTCGGCAATACGGTTTGTTTTTTCTTCCATGACACCGCGCATCACCATAGCGCCATAAATAAACATGGTCATATAAATAAGTAACCCGCTTGCATAACCAATGCCCATTGCCAATCCTGCATTGCTTTCCTTGCTTGTTTTCCCTTTGTCTTCATAAGCTTTTAATTCGGCAAATTGAGAGGCAGAATGAATGGAATCTAAAATGCTTTGTTTTATTCCAGCATCTTGTAGCATTTGATCCTCGATGGCGCTGTTAATTTTATTACTAATGCTTTCCTGCAACATTAAACCCATTGACTTTTTGGAGCGTAATATATAGTCTGCCTTTTTATTTTTTTCGAAAGAAGGCAAGATGAGGATATCTGTGAACCCCTTTTGAGTATAATTATTTGAATCAATATTATTAGGGAAGCTAAAACTAATTTGACTTGTATTTTTTAATGAATTTTTAATAAATCCATTGGGATCAACCACTGCAATATTCCTATGCTCAATACCTGAAATGGACAAGTAGGCCGATGCTGCAATTAAACCCACAATTAAAATGGGCATTAAAAAAGTCAGAATTAAAAAACGCTTATTTTTTACTCTGCTGCTGTATTCTCTTTGTATGATTAACCAAATTTTATTCATCTTCAGTATTTTTAATTTTGAACATTTTGAAAAGCCCTTGCGGTGGCATGTGTGTTTTCAACAAGATTGATGAAAATGTCATTTAAGGAAGGTAGTAACTCATTATAGGAAACGATATTGATATTTTCCTGTAATAAATATTTTAAAACATCATTCGATTGGTAGCCTGGATTTATTTTGACGATAATTTTATTTTCGATAGTACTTATTTTATTAAAAATGGCATTATCATTAATACTCACTGACTGGTCGGTTTGAATTACAAAGCTATTTTCCTTAAACTGCTGCTTAATGTCGGTAACAGTGCCGTCTAATATTTTTTTCCCTAAATTCATCAATACAATATGATCGCATATTTCTTCTACCTGTTCCATGCGGTGGGTACTAAATATAATGGTAGCGCCTTTTTTGGCGAGGTTATAAATTTCTTCTTTTATCAAATTCGCATTTAAAGGGTCTAATCCACTAAACGGTTCATCTAAAATGATGAGTTTGGGTTCATGTAAAACAGTGATGACAAATTGTAATTTTTGACTCATTCCTTTACTTAAATCTTCTACCTTTTTATTCCACCAAGTTTCCATCTCAAATTTCTTAAACCAATACTTTATTTTTTCAGTGGCTTCGGCTTTGGATAAACCTTTAAGCTGTGCTAGGTAAAGTGCTTGTTCGCCAATCTTCATTTTTTTATAAAGACCTCTTTCCTCAGGCATGTATCCAATTTTTTGGATATCCTCAATAGGATTAAAAGGTTGTCCGTCTAAAATGATACTACCTCCATCCGGATAAAATATACCCGTTATCATACGGAGTAAAGTGGTTTTGCCAGCACCATTAGGGCCTAGCAGGCCAAATATGCTGCCTCTTTTAATATCAAAACTAATATCATCAACCGCCTTTTGTGTTGCATAATATTTTTTCAAGTTAGATAAGCTTAACAAAGCATCCATGTTTAATAATTTGACTCAAAATTAAATAGCTTTTTCCATATCCCATCACTATTTATATAAATGGAGATTTTAAGCTTAAAGCATTAGTAAAACAGGATAATAGGTTATCTTCGATTTAAATTTAGAAAATGCGCTCAAAGAAATCCCTTACAAAGAAAATAGTCTATATTTTTTCTTTCTCTTTTTTACTTATTGGCTTAAGTAGTTGGGGTTTTTTAGTGCATCGAACTATCAACCAAATTGCTATTTATAATTTACCTGATCCCTTGCAATCTTTTTTCTATCAAGATATGCAGAACCTAGTGGAAAACGCACCTAGGCCGGATACAAGAAAAAACACGGACAAATCAGAAGATAAAAAACACATCATTGATATTGAAGAATATGGGCCCAATGCGATTAATGAAATGCCAATGGATTGGCCAACTGCTGTAAAAAAATATTCTTTAGATACTTTAGAAAAGCATGGCTACGGACCCTATAATGTTATCATGCAATTGGATAAATTAACCAACGCGTTTAAATCCAAAAATAATGACAGTATTTTATTTTATGCTGCAGACTTAGGGCATTATGTTTCTGATATGCATGTGCCATTGCACCTTACTAATAATTATGATGGACAATTAACGGGACAAAAGGGAATGCATAGTTTGTGGGAAACCTTTATCCCCTCTCTTAAATTAGATCAGTATCAATTATACAATCCTCATAAAGCAAAATACATCAGCCATCCAGAACAAGCATTATGGGCGGATATGCGAACAGCTTATGCCTTACTTCCTGAAATGTTTGCAAAAGAAATTGAAGTGTCTAAATCTTTTACGCCCGAACAAAAGTATAAAACGCAAATGTATTTTGGCAAAAGCACAAAAATGTATACAAAGGAATTTGCAGAAGTTTATGCAGAAACTTTAGGTGCAACTATTAATAAACAGTTAATTGCGTCGGCCAATATGCTTTCAGATTTTTGGTACACCGCATGGGTGAATGCAGGCAAGCCTAATTTTACAACAAGGGCGATTTCTGGTAATTTAGAAATGGAATTAAATTCATTCAGAAAAAATCAACTAATACAGGATACTTTGTTGATTTCAAAAAAGCAGAAAGCAAAAGAGTAAAATTCTTTTTTAATTCAATCCTTCTAATTGCGCAATTGCATGGGCCAATTTTTGACCATCCATAGCAGCACTCATAATACCACCTGCATATCCAGCGCCTTCCCCGCAAGGGTATAAATTTTTTATTTGAGGATGTGCATATGTATCAGCGTCTCTTGGAATACGCACTGGGGAAGAGGTTCTACTTTCAGTTGCTACTACAATCGCATCATTAGTATAAAAGCCCTTCATTTTTTTTCCAAATGCTTTAAATCCTTCTTGTAAAGTTTGATGTACAAAATCAGGTAATACTTCCTGTAAGGGTGCCGAGATGAGTCCAGGTAAATAACTTGCATTTGGTAAATGATCCGATAATTTATTATTACAAAAATCAACTAACCTTGCTGCAGGCGCTACTTGTAATCCGCCACCAATTGTAAACGCCAATTTTTCAACCATTTGCTGAAATGCTAATAATAAAAGTGGATGATTTTGGGGGAGTGTCGTTTTTTGTTTCTTTAAAAATGAATAAGCAGTAGGAATATCAATTTGTACGACCATACCACTATTGGCATAAGGATTATTTCGCTTACTTGGACTCCATCCGTTGACCACAATTTCACCAGGCGCCGTTGCGGCAGGCGCAATGATACCACCTGGGCACATACAAAAACTAAATACGCCACGATCATTCACTTGCTCCACTAAATTATACGAGGCTGGAGGCAAGTTAGCATCCTTTGTAACACAATGGTATTGAATTTGATCAATAATTTGTTGAGGGTGTTCCACTCTGACGCCTAATGCAAATGGTTTGGCTTCAATGGAAATATTTTTTTCAAAAAGTAAATTAAATATATCTCGTGCGGAATGTCCTGTTGCTAAAATGAGATGCTTACATTTAAAATGGGCACCATCTGAAGTGATGACTTCTTGAATGTGTTCTTTATCAATGACTATGTCAACTAATTTTTTCTCAAATAATAGTTGACCTCCCGATGCTTCAATTTGTTCTCTAATTTCAGTAATAATCTGCGGTAATTTATTAGTACCAATATGAGGGTGTGCTTGGTATAAGATACTTTCGTCGGCTCCAAACTGATAAAAGATGCGCAAAATTTTATCAATACTCCCTCGCTTATTGCTTCGAGTATATAATTTCCCATCACTGTAAGTACCAGCACCGCCTTCGCCAAAACAGTAATTGCTGTCTGGATCTACTGTCCCTTCTTTGTTTAAAATGGCTAAATCTCGACGCCTTGATCTTACATCTTTCCCTCTTTCTAAAATAATAGGCCTTAGTCCAAGCTGAATACATTCTAAGGCTGCGAATAAACCAGCGGGTCCTGCTCCAATAATAATGACTTCCTTGGCATTTTTGGGTAGTACTTGAAAATGTATTGGGTTAATGAAGCGTTGGCTCGGGGGCTCATTAATAAAAGCTATAATGCTGAGATTGATCCAAACTTGTTGCCTACTTCGGGCATCAATAGATTGTTTCAGAATATGGTAACCCTGAATATGTGAGAGAGGCACTGATAAGGAATGCCCAATAGCAGAAAGCAAGCTAGGAGTGCTAGCTGCTTCCGAAGGGGTAAGCTTTAAGGATATCGTTTTTTGCATGGGTTAGGTGTTTATCCTAAAAAAATGCGGACTTATTATTATGGTCACTAATGATATTTCATTAGATATATAGATGATCAACTAAAATGGCAAATCATCACCCGTTTCGTTGGTAGGTATGTCAAAATAGGTATTCGTTTCAGTCGGAGCTGTATTACCACCTAATTGAACTGCCTCCATACGCCAAGCGTCTAAATTGGTTATATAATTGTCTTTGCCATCCTTATTCCATTTAGATCCCTTTATATTAAACAGGACTTTTACGGTATCGCCTAGGTTAAAGCGGTCTGGCATGGTGGTACGATCCTGTACACATTGAAATTTGACATAGTTAGTGATGATTTTCCCATTGATATCGTCTGTTTTTTCAATGACAAATTCCCTTGTTTTAAAGGTTTCTTTCCTCTGAATAATTTCGTATTTGGCAATTAGTTTGCCTGATAATTCGTAACTCATATGTATGATTAAGTGGGTAAAGGTAGCAATATTTGACCAAATGAGGTAGGGGCTAATTTAAAAAGCAAATGAGGATTAGCTTTGCTCAAAAAAAACTTAAAAATAAGTGGATAAACAAGGTCATTCTAGAAAAAAGGCACTATCTTGAACGCCTGATTAAATATGGTATTGGGTGCGAAATTCAATGTTTTAGGTACATGTAAAAAAAACCGAAAAAAAAAGTTTTTTTTTCAACATAAAGTCATCATATTCGCATTCTGATTCAATGATTCGGTAATCAGCAAAAAAGGAACAAGTTTTATCATTATATAAAGGGTTAGTAATTAAGATGGCTAAGAGTGCAGAATTAATATGGAGTAATTGCTTAAAGATTATTAAGGATATTGTCGAATGGCAACACTTTAAAACTTGGTTTGAGCCCATCCAACCCGTAGACTTGAAGGAAAATGTTTTAATGATTCAAGTACCTAGCCAATTTTTTTACGAATACATCGAGGAGCATTATGTTAATCTTTTAGCTAAGACTTTAAAGCGTGAACTAGGAAAAGAAGCGAGACTTGAATATCGTATCATGGTGGATAGTGGGAATAATAAAAAAGGTTCAATGGATGTTCCTGCTAGCGGTATGAAAACTTACAATAACAACGAGATGAACTTCCCGTTGGTGATTGATAATCCAGTGAAAAATCCATTTGTGATTCCTGGGTTAAAGAAAATGCAAATTGATCCTCAGTTAAACCATAATTACACATTTGATTCCTTTATCGAGGGTGATTGTAATAGGGTAGCGCGACGTGCTGGTAAAACAGTAGCTGAAAAACCAGGAGCGAATTCATTTAATCCTTTGGTTATTTATGGCGGGGTAGGATTAGGAAAAACACATCTAGCTCAAGCAATAGGAAATGACGTAAAACGCATTCATCCAAGCAAAGTGGTTTTATATGTTAGTTCTGAAAAGTTCATCAATCAATTTCAAGACCATAGTCGTAATAATGCCATTAATGATTTCATTCATTTTTATCAATTGATTGATGTTTTAATCATAGATGATGTTCAGTTTTTTAACCGTGCCGAAAAATCACAAGATGCTTTCTTTGCCATTTTTAATCATTTGCACCAAAGCGGCAAACAACTTGTGTTAACCTCGGACAAAGCGCCTAAGGATTTAGAAGGATTACAAGAACGCTTATTAAGTAGATTCCGTTGGGGATTGAGTGCTGATATACAAGTACCCGATTACGATACCCGTATCGAAATATTAGAAAAGAAGATGAAAGCCGATGGTTTAGATATGCCAAAGGAAGTGGTGAAGTATGTAGCTTATAATATTAATACAAATGTTAGAGAGTTAGAAGGTGCTTTGATTTCATTACTAGCACAGTCTTCTTTGAATAAAAAAGAAATTGATGTTGAATTAGCAAAAAAGGTTTTACGCAATTTTGTTAAAACAAGCAGCAAAGAAATTACCATTGATGCTATTCAGAAAATGGTTTGTGAATTCTTCGAAGTGCCATATGATAAGTTATTACAAAAAACGCGTAAGCGTGAAATTGTACAAGCACGTCAAATCACGATGTATTTAGCGAAAGCCTTTACAAAGAACTCATTAAAAACCATAGGTGAACATTTTGGTGGTCGCGATCATACTACTGTTATCCATTCTTGTCAAACAGTGAAGGATTTAATGGACACAGATTCTATGTTCAGAGAAAATGTAATGGAGCTGACTCAGAAAGTGCAGTTGGCCGCTATGTAGTGTTAGATCCCCCTGTATCTCCTTATTTTAGAGTAGAAATAAACATTTAACTATATAATAGTCCGGAACGAACTTTATTTAAGTTTATTCCGGACTTTTTTTAGGTATTTAAGGCCGTAGTGCTTATTTTTGCACCCCTCGAAAGAGGTTTTGGAGGAGAGGTGGATGAGTGGCTGAAATCAGTAGTTTGCTAAACTGCCGTACGGGTTAAACTGTACCAAGGGTTCGAATCCCTTCCTCTCCGCTCTTTTAAGTTCTTAAATTTGAGTTTTTATACCGGTAAACATATTTTACAACGAAGGTTGTAAAAGGGACGAGAAATCGTTTCGGAGTTCGGGAAGTAGCGCAGTCCGGTAGCGTACCTGGTTTGGGACCAGGTGGTCGCAGGTTCGAATCCTGTCTTCCCGACGAACAAAAAAAAAGCCTCTACAAGTCATTTTAAATCAATGAATTTTGTAGAGGTTTTTTATTTTATATCAAAACATACCCCATACCCTACCTTTTCATAAAAAAAGATGCCATTTAAATTAAACGGCATCTTGTGTTTTAAACTATATCTACAAACCTTCGGGGGAAGTTACATTGATTCATTTACCCTAGCTTCTTGAATTGTTTCATGAACTTGATAGGTGTGCATGAGCATTTGACCTTCTCCTGTTAATATCCATTTGATATCAAGCATTTTATATTGATGATGAATTTTTTCAAGAATATTAGAGCCCATCGAACCGTTCTTTTTTTGCTTTGCAAAATAACCATTAGATACATTAATGCTTCTTTCAAATGCACATGGATTAGATTGAATGTATTCAATAAATTGAAATAATCGATCCAATGGCTTTGATTCAATTTGTTGGAGGCTCATTTTATAAAGGTTTATTTATGATTTTATTCATAAAGCAAACTTACTATCTCAATATAAAAGGCTTTGTAAATTTTGTAGAATAATTACTATAAACTTTTTCTGAATTATTTTATTAACAAAAACGACAAGTATATAAACTTGTACTACAAAATGATGAATAAATAGGGATCGGCCATCTAAAATCGCAGAATTAAACAAGTTGTTTCGAAACTTTCAATTTCCTATTTTGATAGGAGATGTTAATTTTTAATCTATTTAAGTTATTTCTATAAAACATCCATTGTTCCTGATTTCTCCAATAAATGACTTTATTTATATCTAAATTATTATTCTTTTTTGATTCTTCACGCTTCAGCTGAAGGCCTAATTTCACATTCTTTAAGAATTCTTTTGGCATTGTATCTCGGTCAACATTTACATATAATTTATCAATCAAATGTCGTGCATGATGTATCTCGTCTTTGAGTTTATAATTATTGAAAACGATGAGATCTCTATTAGAAAACCTAATGCAATCCTCTAAAAAATATAGCGTTCTAACTATCTGGGTTCTTTCATATTTCAAATTTGAAACAGGCCTGTATAAATGCGAATATTGATAATTATCTCGTTTTAATATTTTTTTAATATCGTAAAATAATTTTAAAGCAAAATGGATTGATTTGGTACAGCCAATTTTATAAAATTGACTTTGATTCAATTTTTTAGGTTCAAAAATTGAAAATCTAATAAACGAGATCAAACTTAAAATTTGATATTTGCGCATGGGGGTATTTTAAATATGTT
>Ga0194047_10000696_pt1 | contig 21678 bp, 18 predicted proteins | sample JunL225m_MetaG_2_FD_160070 | JGI IMG/M metagenome (GOLD analysis project Ga0194047, IMG submission 160070) | Anoxic zone freshwater microbial communities from boreal shield lake in IISD Experimental Lakes Area, Ontario, Canada - Jun2016-L221-5m | ecosystem: Environmental > Aquatic > Freshwater... | reverse complement strand
TTAAAGCAGTTTGTCCTCCAAGTTGAACCAAAACACCTTCCGGTTTTTCGTGTTCAATAATGTCCATCAAATGCTCCCAAAATACCGGCTCAAAATATAATTTATCGGCCATGTCAAAATCTGTAGAAACTGTTTCAGGATTACAGTTTAGCATGATGGCTTCATAACCACATTCTTTTGCTGCAAGCAATCCATGTGTACAACAATAATCGAATTCAATACCTTGCCCAATGCGGTTCGGACCAGATCCAAGTACAATAATTTTTTTCTTATCGCTTACAATGCTTTCATTTTCGCCATCGTATGTTGAGTAAAAATAATTTGTTGGTGAAGTAAATTCTGCAGCACATGTATCAACTGTTTTATAACTTCTGATAATACCCATTCCTTTTCGAAGAGCCCGAACGTCATCTTCAGTTGTATCAGCTCCCAGAAGCCACGCAATTTGTACATCACTGTATCCTTTTTGCTTTAACTCAAGCATCAATTCTGAAGGAATATTGTTCAAATGAAAACGTCTGGTATCAGTTTCTATTCGAACAAGGTCACTAATTTGGGTAAGAAACCAACGATCAATTTTTGTGATTTTTTCTACAGATGAAATTGGCACACCCAAACTCAAAGCATCTTTTACGGCAAACAATCTATCCCATGAAGGATTTTGCAATTTCTCTAAAATATCGTCTAACTTTTTACTTTCATAGCCATCTGCACCTAAACCATTTCGCTTTATTTCCAAACTCTGACAAGCCTTCTGCAATGCCTCGATAAATGTTCTTCCGATTGCCATCACCTCACCAACAGATTTCATTTGAAGACCGAGTGTTTTATCAGCACCTTTAAATTTATCAAAATTCCAGCGTGGTATTTTTACAATTACATAATCCAATGCCGGTTCAAAATAAGCTGATGTTGTTTTTGTAACAGGATTTTTTAGTTCATCAAGATGATACCCAATGGCAAGCTTTGCAGCAATTTTTGCAATAGGATAACCAGTTGCTTTTGATGCAAGTGCAGATGAGCGAGAAACACGAGGATTGATTTCAATGGCAATGATGCTTTCGTCTTCGGGGTTCACAGAAAATTGTACGTTACACCCACCGCTAAAGTTTCCTATACTGCGCATCATCAAAATTGCAAGGTCACGCATATGTTGGTAACACGAATCACTCAAAGTCATTGCAGGTGCAACGGTTATTGAATCTCCGGTATGAATTCCCATCGGATCAAAATTCTCTATCACACAAATTACAGCAACATTATCATTTTTATCACGCAACAATTCCAACTCATATTCTTTCCATCCGAACACTGCTTTTTCAACAAGTACTTCATGAGTTGGCGATGCAGATAAACCTCTTTGAAGAGCATTGTCTAACTCTTCTTTTTTCCATACAAAACCTCCTCCTGTTCCACCCAAAGTATACGAAGGTCGAATTACTAAAGGAAAACCTATTTCCTGTGCAATTTCTTTTCCTTCCAAAAACGAATTTGCTGTGCGAGATGGTGCAACACCCACTCCAATCTCGATCATTTTCTGACGAAATTTTTCGCGGTTTTCTGTAGTTTCAATTGCTTGTGTATCCACTCCTATCATACGCACATTATACTTTTCCCAAATTCCCAACTCTTCGCATTCGATAGCAAGGTTTAATGCTGTTTGTCCTCCCATAGTTGGAAGTACAGCATCAATCCCTCGGCCATCTCGGGAGAGGTCTTTTTGCTCCTGTAATATTTTTTCAATGCTCTCGGAAGTAAGCGGCCACAAGTAAACATGATCTGCCGTAACGGGATCTGTCATAATAGTTGCCGGATTTGAATTGATCAATGAAACTTCAATTCCTTCTTCTTTTAAAGAGCGAGAAGCCTGGCTTCCCGAATAATCAAATTCACATGCTTGTCCGATAATTATTGGACCGCTTCCAATGATTAATACTGATTTTATACTGCTGTCTTTTGGCATAATTACACTTTGCAAAAATGGTGGTATGTAGATGATCAAAAAATCAAAGCATCATCTAAAATTGGGCAAAAATAATGGATTAATTGGAAGTAGCAGGGTGTGTGAATAATTTTGTTTAGGAAATTTTTTAGTTTGAAAACGTAAACGTAAATCACGTTTCAAGTCTTCCGTTGTTCGGGGCTGCTTTGATGATAAAAACTAGTGATAAATTTTTAACAAGCGTGACTCAAGTCTGTTGTTTTAACAAGACTATTAAATGGTGGAAGTACTAAATAATTATTTTCCTCTCAAGCTCAAATATTCTCTCAACGAATCTTTCCATTCCCTCATCGTATTTAATTTTTTTGATTTAAGAAAATGGTTTTCAAGTACTGAATATTTTGGTCTGTTAACTTTGATAGCAAACTCTGAAGGATCTGCTTTGCTAAGGTTTGCATCAATATTCGCCAATTCAAAAATTGCTGAAGCAAACTGATACCACGAACAATTTCCTTCGGCTGTTGCATGGCAAACTCCCGAATCTTTTATCGTTAATAAAGTTGAAATTTGACGTGCCAAATCAAGCGTAAATGTTGGCGAAACTTTTTCATCATCAACCACACGAATTGGTTTTCCTGCTTCGGCTAAACTTAACATCAACTCCACAAAATTCTTTCCGCCTTTTGCACGGCAAGGATTTACTCCATACAAACCTGATGTGCGAATAACTAAATATCTGCAACCTGTTGTGGCAATCATTTGCTCGCCAGCAAGTTTTGAAATGCCATAATTATTTAAAGGATTTGCACAATCTGTTTCAAGATAAGGAGCGTTTTTCAGTCCATCAAAAACATAATCGGTACTGATATGAATAAATAAAGCATTCAACTCTTTGCAAATTTTTGCCATGTTGAAAGGTGCTGTTGCATTCACTGAAAATGCCATGTCAGCATCGTTCTGACATTTTTCAACATGATGATATGCTGCAGGATTTATAAGTACATCAGGCTTGATATCATTTAACATTGCCGAAACAAACTCGTAATTGATAATATCAAATTCATCATGATTGAGTTCAATCACTTCATGACCTTCTTGTTTTAATACCGAACAAATATCAGAACCTAATTGTCCGTTTGCACCTGTAACTGCTATTTTCATGTTTGTATTTTAGTTATCAGTTCACGGTTAACAGTTCACTGTGATCTGTGAACCGAAAACCAATTTACACTGCCATCTGGTCTTTAATATTTTTAAATATTTGGATATTGTAATACTCTGGATTTTCAAAATCTTTGAACTTTTCATAGTTCGCAAAGAGGTTGTCAACGATTGCTCCTGCATCATCTTTTGGCACATAACCCAAAACACGCGCAGCTTTATCGCAGCTCACTTTATAATTTCTAAAATCTTTATTATGATTTATTTGCATTTTGATTGCCTTCCCTGTTTGCGCTTCGATACGTTCTTTAACAATATCTCCAAGCTGACCGAGTGTATAATTTGCCGATGAAATATTAAACACACCAGAAATTTCATCACTTGCTTCAACCGCACGTATGTAAGCGTCCGAAAGGTCATGAAGACTTACAATTGGTCGCCAAATTGCGGGGTTGTTCAAAGTGATTTGCCCTAAACTAATTGCATTTTTAAACATGGTATTAATTACCAAATCTAATCTCATACGTGGACTATAACCGCAAACCGTTCCTTGTCGAAAACAAATAACCGAGTGGTTTTCGTCTTTCATTTGCATCACCGAAAGTTCGCCCTGAAGTTTCGAAATTCCATAAGGATAAGCCGATACTGTTGGCGATTCTTCGTCATACAACTCATCAACGGTATAACCATAAACTGAACACGAACCTGCGTAAATAAAGCGTTTTACATTAGCTTTTTTTGCCATAAAACATAGGTAAGCCGGCAAAGCTGAGTTGTAAATAAAATTATCTTTTGGAGAAAACTCTGCCATTGGATCATTCGACACTCCGCCTAAAAAAATTACAGTATCGTATACTTTGAGTTCTTCTTCGGTAATATCAAAAATGTTTTTCTTGATTAGTTTGATATTGTTTGGCAAATGATTTCCAAACCAACACCAATCAATTACATCAACTTCGTAACCTCTGTCGGCAAGTTTTGGAACTACTACTGAACCAATAAATCCTGCACCGCCTGCAACTAAAATTTTCATATTTGTATATTTAAAAAGTTAACGGAAATTAATATTTAAAATTATCCGAATCAGGTTTGCTCATCCATTCACTTAATGTTTGAGCCTTTTCATCTTTACCAGAAAGTATCGGATTTGTTACCGGCCACTCAATTCCAATTTCAGGATCATTCCACAAAATTCCCGACTCTGCCTTATTGCTATAAACACCGGTTGTCATGTATTGCAATTCTGCAAAATCACTTAACACACAAAATCCACGAGCAAATCCTGCAGGAGCCCAAATTTGTTTTCTGTTTTTAGCACTTACAATTTCTCCAAACCATTTTCCAATTGTTGGCGACCCTTTACGAATATCAACCGCAACCAAAAATGCTTCACCCGCTGTAACACGCATCAACTTTCCCATTGGTGGCTCCCATTGGAAATGTAATCCGCGCAAAACATTTTTTACAGAACCTGAATGGTTTTCCTGAACGAAATGTAAATCGAGGTCCATGTTTTTAAATTGATCGGCTCTGTACGATTCAAGGAAAAATCCTCTTTCATCTTGAAAAACTTCAGGCATAATTACCACGATGCCATTTAAATGTTCGCTTACTTTTTTGAGTTCCATTTTTTAATGTGTTGTTTTAATTACTTCCGAATATGTTTTTTTCTTTCTTAAAAAATATTGAATAACAATACTTTTTTGAAACAATAATTTCATTGCTGAACCATCACTTTCTTTTCGCATGTGTTGTACTTCATTCCTTTTTTGAATGAGCAATTTTAAATTGATAAGCAACCACATGTATGCATATATTACAGCTATTCCGCGTTTAAAAGTTAAATTAAAAATAGAATGAAAGATTGTTGCAATATCAAACAAAATATGAATGGAAAGAATTTTTACCAGGTCGTTATGGTCGAGATTTTTAAACAGCATAAACATGGCGTTGCGATGATTCCAATACATTTTTTTAAAGCTATCACTGATAATTGTAGCTCCTCCATAATGCGCTACTACCGATGATGGAATAACTTTAATTTTATATCCCAACAAATGAAAACGCCAGCACATATCAATTTCTTCCATGTGATGAACAAAGGTTTCATCAAGCCCAATGCTCTGAGTAAAAACTTCAGTTCGAACAAATAATGCGGCACCGCTTGCCCAAAAAATTTCTTTCACATCATCGTATTGTCCGTTATCAAATTCAATTGTAGAAAAAATTCTTCCTCTTAAAAATGGATAGCCATATTTGTCCATTTCGCCACCAGAAGATCCTGCATACTCAAAACGTTTTCTATCAAGTAGCCAAATTAATTTTGGTTGTAGGGCTGCAATTTTATCGTCAGCCTCTGCTGCTTCAACCAATGGTTCCAACCAGTTTGGCTCTACCTCAACATCATTATTTAACAAAACCGAATATTTTGCTTTGGTGTGTTTGATAGCTTCATTATAAGCTCGGCTATATCCACCATTGATAAACGATTGAATAATTTTAACCTGAGGGTAATTTTCTTTGATAAACTTTACACTGTCATCATTCGAAAAATTATCATACATTAACAATTCAACATTGCTGTATTTACTCTCTTGCAAGCTGTTAAAACACTTCTCTAAAAATTGCATGCCGTTATAATTTAAAACAATAACAGCAACTTGGGGCATTAACATAAGTTTATGACTATTCTATTTATGCCACAATGATAATAAATTGCTTTACAAAACTATATTCGTAGCAAGATAAAAACATTTATAATATCCCTTGTTTTAATTGGTTTACTCAAATTTTTAATGTCTGTAAATAAAGAATACCCTCTTGATTGTGGCTCATGTTTAATGAGAAAATTGAGCGTTTTCAATAACCTCCGCCCCGAAGACGTTCAATGCTTAAATCACAATAAAAACCATTTAGAATTCAAAAAGGGGAAAATTATTTTTAACGTTGGACAAAGGCCTTTGGGAATTTATATTGTGTATTCAGGAAAGGTTAAAGTTCAAAAGTTGGGCTCAAACGCAAAAGAACAAATCGTACGGTTAGCCAAAGAAGGTGATATTCTTGGCTATCGTTCATTAATTAGCGGAAGCAACTATAATGCTACTGCCGAAACTTTAGAAGATTCAGTTTTGTGTTTTTTATCAAAAGATACTTTTTTTGAACTGATGAAAAACAATCCTTCGGTTTCTATGAATTTAATGAAACTGTTAAGCGATAAATTAGGTGCTGCTGAAACAAAAATTGTGGAGATTATTCAAAAACCCACACGAAACAGAATTGCCGAAACCTTACTTTTATTAAATGAGCTTTTTGGAACAGAGGATGATAATCAAACTATAGATGTTGTAATGACTCGTGAAGATATTGCCAATATTGCCGGCATGTCTACCGAAACAGCAATCCGACTTCTTTATGGCCTTCGCGATGAAGGTTTGATTGGGCTCGAAAAAAAGAAAATAAAAATTCTTAACATCAAAAAATTGATTAAAGAAAGTAATATTGAAGACTAAATTTTTGTAAATATGAGAGAGGTCATATTTTTTGAATATCTATAAATTTATGATTGAAGGTTTTAGAAAATGAAATTATTATATGTTATTTATTAAACAAAATATTTACCCAATTATATTCGCTTTTTTAATTGTTTCTTACTTGCTTTTTTCGGTAACGATTTACCTTTATGGTTCGGGAAATTACCAAATGAAAACAAATGAAAAAGCTTTAGCGGGACAGCAAATATGGCAACAAAAAAACTGCCAGGCTTGTCATCAAATATATGGGCTGGGAGGTTACATGGGCCCCGACCTTACAAATGCAACATCTGAAAAAGGCAAAGGAGAAGAGTATATGAAAATGGTTCTTCAAACAGGGACTTTACGTATGCCAAGATTTAATTTATCAAATGAACAAATTGATGAGGTTATCGCCTTTTTAAAACACGTCAACAATTCTGGCAACTCGATAGTAAGCCCTGAACAAATTGACATTTTTGGAAACTATACTTTAGCAGAAAACAAGCATGAATAATATTTCGTTTAGAATGCTTCGTTTTGCATTAATCTTACTTATTACCGCCCTAAGTATCGGGGTTGTTGCTGCATTTATCTTTTTTGATATTGGAACCTTTAATCAATATTTACCTTTTTACAAGCTCCGTCCGATGCATGTTAGTGCATCTGTTTTTTGGATATTTACTGCCGCTCAAGGTGGCTTGTATGTTTACTCAAATGAGTATTTTAAACCCGAAAAAAACAATCCGTTTTTGCTTAATATTTCATCTGCAATATGGATGGCTACCACAATATTAATATTGTTAAGTTTTGTCTTAGGAAATTTTGGCGGCCGTGAATACTGGGAGTTTCCACCAATTTTTGCAATACCGCTCTTACTAAGCTGGCTGCTTTTAGCAATACATTTTTTTAAAATGTTATTTAAAAAGGGCGGGAGATTTCCTGTCTTTATTTGGATGTGGAGTACAGGTCTTATCTTTTTTTTACTCACCTATACAGAAGCAAACCTTTGGTTATTTCCGTGGTTCAGAGAAAACATTATTAGAGATATTACTGTGCAATGGAAAGCTAATGGGGCAATAGTTGGGTCGTGGAATCAAATAATTTATGGTACCGCTTTTTATTTAATGACAAAAATTAGCGGAGATGAAGATGTTGCTTTTAAATGGCAAAGTTTTTTCTTTTATTTTTTAGGGTTAACCAATTTGATTTTTAACTGGGGTCATCACACATATAACCTTCCCGCAGCAAATTGGATTAGAAATGTTTCCTATATAATCAGCATGACTGAATGGGTTTTTTTGATCAACATCATGCAATCGTTTAAATCAAAATTATCTGAGTCGAAAAAATTCGCTAACATCATTCCTTATCGCTTTTTATTGGCTTCTGAAATTTGGGTTTTTTTGAATTTAATACTCGCCATTTTAATGTCGATTCCTGCAATAAATATTTATACCCACGGAACTCATATTACTGTTGCACATGCCATGGGAACAACAATTGGAATTAATTCGATGATTTTGTTTGCCTCCATTTTTTATATCTTTTCAAACAAAGACCAATCTCTTATTCAAAAAAACAAATCAAACATTAATCTTGCTATTTGGATAAGCAATATTTCATTACTGATATTTTGGGTTGCTCTGATAATTGCCGGAATAATAAAAGGCTATTATACGGTTTCACAAAATACCGCTTTTGAAACTACGATGCAACATGTTCGTCCGTTCCTATGGGTATTCGCTATCTCCGGTGTTTTTATTGCTGCAACTTTAACGTATTTATCAGTAATATTACTCAAAACAAAAACACGTTAATCTTCTCTTTTTTTATTTTTCTTTAAATGAAAAATATCATAAATATTTCATGTTTGTGTTCGAAAAAACCTTTGTAATCTTGCAAAATAATTACGCCTATCCTTATGATAAATTATTCGAAAAAAGTAATCCAATTTGTTTCAGCTGAAGAAGCTGTTTTATTAATAAAATCAAACGACAGGGTATTTATGCAAGGTAGTGCCGCAACCCCAATAACTCTGTTAAACAAACTGCTGTGCAGATATAAAGAGTTACAAAATGTAGAGTTGGTTGGCATCAGTACATACGGCAATATTGAGTTCGGCAAGCCCGAATATAAAGGCAGTTTTTACATCAACTCATTATTTGTTTCTGATAATACACGTTTTGCTATAAATAATTCTCAGGGTGAATATGTTCCCGTTTTTATGAGTGAAATTTCTCGTCTTTTTAAAGAAAACTATTTACCAATTGATGTTGCAATTATTCATGTTTCTCCTCCGGATGCTCATGGGTTCTGTTCACTTGGGACTTCTGTGGATATAGCTAGAGCGGCAACTGAAGTTGCAAAAAAAGTTATTGCTCAAGTTAATCCAAATATGCCAAGAGTTCATGGGTCGGGCTTCATACATATCAGCAATATTGATGCAATGGTTTGGGTTGAAGACCCCTTACCCGAAGTTGATTATTCAAAATCAAGCAATCCTGTTGCCGAACAAATTGGAAAGCGTGTTGCCGAATTAATTGAAGACGGAGCTACGCTTCAGCTCGGAATTGGAACTATTCCCGACCTGGTTTTAAAAAATTTAACCGGACATAAAAACCTAGGCATACATTCAGAAATGTTTTCCGATGGAGTGATTCCTTTAGTTGAAAGTGGAGTGATCAACAATAGCATGAAAAAGCTACATCACGGAAAACTGATAACAGGATTTTTGGTAGGCACAAGAAAGTTGTATGATTTTGTAAACGACAATCCAATGGTAAACGCCTTGGATATTTCGTATGTAAATGATGTAAGTATTATCCGACAAAACCCAAAAGCAACATCTATCAATAGTGCAATTGAGATTGATTTAACTGGACAAGTTTGTGCCGACTCAATTGGAACATACCAGTATTCAGGAATTGGTGGTCAAATGGATTTTATCCGCGGTGCTGCATTATCGGAAAGAGGAAAACCGATTATAGCATTGCCATCAAGTACGAAAAACGGAGAGCCTCGTATTGTTGCAAATTTAAAACCCGGTGCTGGTGTCGTTACTACTCGCGGACATATTCATTGGGTTGTTACAGAGTATGGTGCGGTAAATCTCTTTGGAAGAAATATCGAGCAACGCGCTTTCGAATTAATTAAACTTGCGCATCCTGATCACAGAGAAGAACTTGAAAAAGCCTATCATCAACGTTTCAAAATATAAAAATCATTATAATCCTTTTGTTTAAAGATAAACTGACATAGGTCATTGTTTCATTGCTGTTTTATAACAACTTTCGTTGATTCTAATATCATAGATTTATGAAAGGTATATATTATTTTTTGTTTGTTGTTTCTATTCTAGCTTCCTGCAGAAAAGATACGACAGAGTCGCCACTACCTGTTGTAACTAGCGGAAATCTGAATATTACAATGGCTTATCGTTTTGACTCGTCAATGCTTCAAACCGATACTATCAAGTTTAAAAATGCTGCAGGATATAAAATGAGCATTACTCGTTTGCAATATTATTTGTCGAATTTTAAGTTTCTGAATTCTGATGGAAGCTCTTATTCTATTAATCAGGTTTGTTATTTAGATGCAAAGGATCCAAACTTTTCGAACATCAAATTTACTGGTGTCCCATTAGGAAACTATAAAGGCTTAAGTTTTACAATTGGGCTAGATACTTCTATCAATAAAACATATTATTTACCCGCAACAGTCGAAAACAATAATATGGAATGGCCTCCTGCTATGGGTGGCGGTTATCATTTTATGAAGCTAGAAGGCTATTTTGTTGACACTTCCGGAACATGGGGATACAATATGCATCTTGGAAGCAATGGCACAACTGTGGCTGTATCTCTTGCAAACAAACCTTTTTCAATTACCCAAACCCCATCAAATATTCAACTTAAAATGAACATAAGCGAGTGGTTTAAAAATCCTTCCGTTTATGATTTTAATATTGATGGCGTTTTTAGCATGGGTAATATGGCCGCAATGCTAAAACTAAAAAATAATGGCAGTGATGTTTTTAATGACTAATATTTAAATTAATACCAAAATGAGAAACCGCTATTTCGTTGTTATGCTTTTTGCTTTTTTTGTAGCATGCAGAAATGATGTATCAACATCCATAACACCTACACCTTCTGACGGGTCTAGCCTTACCCCATATACCCTAAATATTCCACCACGTTTTCCAAAACCATATTTACCCGACTACAACCCCTTAACTGTTGAAGGAATTGCTCTTGGAAGGCGTTTGTTTTACGATAGTATTCTTTCTTCAAATGGTCGCTCTTGCTCTTATTGTCACCATCAAAATCTAGGTTTTATGGTGAAAAATTCAGACATAGGGCTCGCTCCTGGGTTGTATCCAAATATTCCTGCTTTAATAAATGAAGCATGGAACCCTTATTACGGATGGGATGGTGTATTTCCAGATGCCGATCACGTTGCAATAGGAGACTTTGGGCCAATGTTTTTCAATTCAAATATTGTAAATGTAATAGCAAAGCTTAAGTCTGATCCAACTTATCCTGCCATGTTCAAAAAAGTTTTTCCGGGACAAGATGTTTTTGTTGATGGGGTGCTTCAGGAAAGAGTTGCCTTTGCGTTAGCACAATTTGTCAGAACAATTGTAAGCAGTAATTCAAAATTCGATAAATACATGATGGGGTTCACGCAGTTAACCCCTGAAGAAGCTGATGGATATGATCTTTTTATGACAGAAAAAGGTGATTGTTTTCACTGCCATGGTTCAATGTTGTTTACTGATAATGGGTTTCATAATACTGGACTTGATTCGGTTTTTGATGGGTTTAATCGTGGTCGTTTTAATGTAACCGGTGAAGCAAAAGACATGGGTTTGTTCAGAACCCCTACATTACGCAACTGTGCACTCACAGCGCCTTATATGCATGATGGGAGATATCAAACTTTAGACGAAGTAATAGAACATTATAATTCAGGAGTTCATAAAACGGCTACGATAGATCCAATCATGACATTACCCGGAAAAGAGATGGGGTTGTTGCTAAATAGTTCACAAAAGCAACATTTAAAAGCGTTTTTGTTGACATTAACTGATACTACAATCCTTAGCAATCCACAATATAGCAGACCATAATAAATTCATACAGAGGAAATGCCATTAAATTCATTATTTATAGAAAAATATTCCGCTATGACAGGCGGAATAAGTGAAGCTACTATTTCAAGGTTGAAGCCTTTATTGGAAGAGATTCGTGAGTTAAAGAAAAAACATCATGCTGTAATTTTATCACATTATTACATGACTCCCGAGTTGCAAGTTGATACAAAAAACGGTGGCGTTGCTGATTTTGTTGGCGACTCCTTGGGTTTAAGTGTTGCTGGAAAAGATACTAAAGCCGATTACATTATTTTTTGCGGAGTAAAATTTATGGCCGAAACTGCCTTTATTCTCAGCCCTGAGAAAAAGGTGTTATTACCCGATCATCAAGCCGGATGCTCATTAGCAGAAAGCATTACTGGAAAAGATGTGATAGCTCTTAAGGAAAAACACCCTGGAGTTCCTGTTATCGCCTATATAAACACATACGCTGAAACTAAAGCAGAATGTGATGTTTGCTGCACTTCACGTAATGCAGTAAAAATTGCAAAATCCTTTGAAAGTAAAGAATTAATATTTATTCCAGATAAATTTATGGGGCAAAATCTTGCTTCTAAGTTTAAAACAGAAACAGATAAAACACTCATTCTTTGGAACGGATCCTGCGAGGTTCATGAACAATTTAGGGAAAATATAGAGAGCATGACCATGGCAAATCCCGAAGCTGAATTATTGCTTCATTGGGAAGTGCCACAAGAAACTGTTGCATCAACTTTAAAAACCAGAAAGGGTATTGTGGGCAGTACTTCCGACATTTTAAGCTATGTTGAGCAAAGCAAAGCCTCTCAGTTTATTCTTGGTTCTGAATGTGATTTAGGTGCAACTTTAAAAGGAATGTTTCCAACAAAACAGTTTATTACTCCATGTATCATGTGTCAACATATGAAGCGGATAACACTCCAAAACACTCTAGATGCATTACGTTCTATCGGAACTCCTGATGAAGCACGATACAATGTTTCAATTGACGAAACCATCAGAAAAAAGGCTTATGCGCCAATCAAATTAATGTTAGATTTAAGTTAATTTTTCTTCCGTTCTTTTTAATGAATAAAATTGAAACTGACATACTTGTTTTGGGAAGCGGAATTGCTGGCCTTAGTTTAGCCATAAAAGCTGCTTCTATTGGCAATGTATGCATCGTTACAAAAGCCGCTTGTATAGAAAGTAACACTCGCCTTGCACAAGGGGGAATTGCATGCGTGTGGGACGAAACCGACAGTTTTAAAAAACATATAGATGATACATTAATTGCTGGTGACGGGCATTGTAACATTATTGCTGTGAATACTGTCGTTCAAAACGCCCCGAAAATGATTCATGACTTGATGTCTCTGGGGGTAAAATTTAATAAAAATAAAGACAATTCTCTTGAATTAGGAAGAGAGGGCGGACACTCAAACCACCGCATTGTTCATATTAACGATGAGTCAGGACTTGCAATTGTAAATGCATTATTAGAAAAAGCTCGCTCCATAAAAAACATATCGTTTTACGAACATCATTTTGCTATCGATTTATTAAAAAAAGAAGAATCTTGCACAGGTGCTTTAGTGTGGGATATAAAAAAAGAAGAAACTGTAATTTTCAACTCACGGCTAACAATACTTGCAACAGGTGGTGCCGGCAAAGTGTTTGAACAAACTACAAATCCCGATATTGCAACTGGCGATGGGTATGCAATGGCAAATAATATAGGTGCTGATTTAGCTGATATGGAATTCGTTCAATTTCACCCAACATCATTATTTCATCCAAATGCAAATGGCTTTTTAATAAGTGAGGCCCTCCGGGGATTTGGTGCCGAATTAGTATTACCCGATGGAAAACGATTCATGCAAAATTATCATATTTTGGGATCCCTTGCTCCAAGAGACATTGTGTCGAGAGCTATCTATACTGAAATGCAAAAAAATCACTTAAGCTGTTTGTTTTTAGATGCCCGATCTTTGCCTTCAGTTGAATTAATAAACAAATTCCCCGCTATTTACCAAAAGTGTTTGCTGCTTGATATTGATATTACAAAAAATTTAATTCCAATTGCTCCTGCAGCACATTATATCTGTGGGGGTGTTGTAACAGACATTAACGGAAGAACAAATATTAAAGGTCTTTATGCCCTTGGAGAGGTTGCTTGTACCGGCCTACACGGAGCAAACAGGCTAGCCAGTAATTCACTTTTAGAAGGACTTGTGTTTGCAGAAAATGCGTTTCAAAATATTAAAAATAACTTACATGATCATCCATTCAAAAAAATAATGCAAGATGATATTTCTGATAATTTTAGAAACAATATCGGGGAACAAAATATCATTAAAAAACTTAAACAAAATGTGGGGGAGATAATGTGGAAATATGCCGGAATAAAGAGAAACCAAAAAAATATGTTATTGGCTTATGATAAACTCGGGCTAATTGAAGACACTTACACCGAATTATCACTTACCACCATTTCAACTCCTGATTTATTGGAATTAAGAAACATTATAATTACTGCAAAATTGATTATGGGATTTGCCATAAACAGATCTGAAAGTTTGGGTACACATTTTCTTGAAGAAACAGAATATAACTAATTTGTTTGATGGTCTTCAGCGCACCACTCAGCATAGGATGTTGCTGTTTCGTATAACTTTAGTTTTTGAAGAGTTACGTTTGAGGGCAATTGATTAATTAACAGCTTGGCAAAATGACTTAACAAATTTTCACAAGTGGGTTGAAACGAGGTAAATACTGTTTTGTTCTCTGTTTGTACTATTGCCTCGATAAGTCCTTTGTTTGCCCGCTCAGGTAAAATCAGTGCATGGTCAAATGGTGTAACAATGAATTCGTTTACTATTTTTTTTAACCCGGAAAACTCAATAACCATCCCATCATGAGGATTTGTTTCATCACTAATGGGCAAACCCTTTATTGTTACATGAAGTCGATATGAGTGTCCATGGATGTTTTTACAAAGTCCTTCATATCCTGCAAGTAAATGAGCTGCTTCAAAACAAAAAATCTTTGTTATTCGTATCATTTTTTTTTCCGAATAAACCGAGTAAACACCAACAATACAATGATTTTAGTCAAGTATTTGTTTTTTACATTCATATTCGCCTATATTTGTTGTCTTAATTTCGACTTATGATGAAGCAAGTATTAAAAGTTGTCTTGTATATAATAATATTTATGTCTCCAAGCTTGTCGTTTGCGCAACCAACTTTTGGTAGCGGGGGGTTGTGCGATACTTGTACCCCTATTGATCAGCAAACAATTATGCTCGCTTCTGGTGGTGTGTTATATGCAATACATAAAATAAGAGAAAGTAGAAAAAAATAATATTCTTTATAAAATATATAAAAAAACCGATTTAATAATCGGTTTTTTTTATGTCCATTTTCACTAAATCATTGGCTTAAAACTTGCCGTAAAATGGCGAAGAAATTCTGGCTCATAAGTTATTTGATAACCTTTGTTCTCGTTTTTAGATTCTAGAATATCATCAAAAACATCTATTACAAAATCAATATGACTTTGTGTATAAACCCTTCGCGGAATTGCCAGTCGAACTAACTCCATAGCAGCCGGAATGAGCTTTCCTTTTTCATCATATTTTCCAAACATTACACTGCCTACTTCAACACATCTAATTCCTCCTTTTAAATAAAGATCGCAAACCAAAGCTTGTCCGGGATAGTGCTCAACAGGAATATGGTTGTATAAACTTTTTGCGTCTACGTAAACGGCATGTCCACCTATTGGACGTACAACCTGAATTCCTTTACTAATAAGATGATCTCCGAGGTATTGTGTGCTTTTAATTCGGTAATGCAAATAATCTTTATCAAAAACCTCTACCAAACCTATAGCTATTGCTTCCATGTCTCTTCCACTTAATCCACCATATGTTGCAAACCCCTCTGAGATAATCAACAAATTCGTGCATTTTACAGCAAGTTTATCATCTTTAAGGGTTAGCAATCCACCCATATTTACGAGCGCATCTTTTTTTGCACTCATAATAAAAGCGTCTCCCAGGTTTAACATTTGTTGAGCAATTTCCTTGTACGTTTTGTTTTCAAAACCGGGCTCACGATGCTTTACAAAGTAAGAGTTCTCAGCTATGCGGCAACCGTCAATTACCATCAATAACCCAAATTCGTGACACAATTTTCTAAGAGATATTGCATTTTCCATACTCACCGGTTGTCCTCCAGCCGAGTTATTTGTAACAGTTAAAATTACTGCACCAATATTTTCTCGTCCGTGTTCAATGATCAAATCACGTACTTGTTGAAGGTCAATATTTCCTTTAAACGGAAGTTCGGTTGCAGGATCATTTGCTTCAGCCGGAAGGCAGTCGAACGCAATAGCACCGCTAAATTCAATATTTGCTCGAGTAGTGTCAAAATGGGTATTGCTAATAAAAACCTTCCCTTTTCCGCCTAAAATACCATACAAAATTCTTTCTGCTGCTCGGCCCTGATGGGTTGGCAGAACATGGGGCATTCCTGTTAAGTCTCTTACCACACGCTGTAAATGTTCCCAACTGCGTGCACCTGCATAGCTTTCATCACCTTGCATCATTCCTGCCCATTGGTTTTGACTCATTGCGCCTGTTCCGCTATCTGTTAACAAATCGATAAACACGTCATCACTTCTTAAAAGAAAGGGATTGTATCCGGCTGTTTTAAGTGCTTCAACACGCTCTTCTTCTGTTGTTACACGCATGGGTTCAACCATTTTTATTTTGAATGGCTCAGTAAGGGTGCGTTGTTTTTTAGGGATTGTCATTTTATAAATAATTATTACAAGTATATTTTGTGTTTCGTTTAAGCTGGTAAAAATACTTTGGGCACGATGAGTAGAAAATGACTAATGTCACTAATTTTGAATTGTACTTTTAGCAAAAAAAATTTCTGTCTCATCTATAATTAATCAATAAATGAAAACCATTATCTACCATAACCCTAGGTGCAGCAAGAGCCGAGAAGCGTTGAATATTTTACTCGGCATGCCGAGGATGTTGAAGTAATAAATTATTTGAAAGCTGGCTTTTCAGAAAAAGAGCTTATTGAGTTAATTTCTAAATTAGGGATTAAACCTGAAATGCTTGTGAGAAAAAATGAGCCGTTGTTTAAAGAAAACTTCTCTGATAAAAAATATACCGACAAACAATGGCTCGATATATTAATTAATAATCCTTCGCTAATTGAAAGGCCTATTGTTGTAAAAGGAAAAAATGCGGTAATCGGAAGACCACTTCAAAATGTTATTGATATTCTATAAATGATTTGACATTTGAAACCAATATGTTATCCCATTATCTTTGTTCCTTATTTTATATTCATGAAGTTTAAAAACATTGCATTTCTTTTTTCTTTTCAGTTGGTTTTTTCTGTCGTTTTTTCTCAAACAAAAGCTCCTGCAAACTGGTTCAACCTCGACCATAAAAAAGATAAAATATATGGCGTTGGTGCAGAGCGTTCTTATAAAGATTTAATCAAAGACCGTAAGGGTAAACCTGTTGTGGTTGCTGTGATTGATGGTGGTACTGATACTAAACACGAAGACCTTAAAGATGTAATCTGGGTAAACCCGAATGAAACACCAAATAACGGAATTGACGATGATAAAAATGGATATATAGATGATATAAATGGTTGGAATTTTATTGGTGGGAAAAACGGGAAAAATGTGGAACAAGACAATCTTGAGGTTACCCGTGTATATGCTAAATTAAAATCAAAATACGACAAGGCCGATACAAATAAATTATCCGAATCGGCAAAACTAGAGTATTATAATTACCAATCGGCAAAAGATGTTTTTTATAAAGGAAAACAAGAATCCGACCTATATTCAAATTTATATGCCAGCCTTGAAAAAGGTCTCGAAAATTTGAGAAAAAATATTGATACCAAACCAATTGTTTTTGATCAGATCGTTCAATATAAACCACAAAACAGTGGAGAAAAAATGGCTAAGCAATTTGTGCTTGGCTTTGTTGGGAAAAAAACTTCTGTAAATGATTCGGTTCCTTTTTGTACTTATATTTTAGAAATTAACTCTGGTAAGGAACATTTTGAAAAACAGGCAAATTATAGTTACAACACTGAATTAGATACCCGGAAAATTGTTGGAGATAATTATTTTGATGCATCCGAAAAATATTATGGAAATAATAATGTAATTGGGCCTAATGCCGGCCACGGAACACATGTTGCTGGAATTATTGCTGCAGTTAGAAATAATAATATTGGAATAAATGGTGTAGCAAATAATGTAAAAATAATGGTTGTGCGTGTTGTGCCTGATGGTGATGAGCGCGATAAAGATGTTGCCAATGGCATAATGTATGCGGTTAACAATGGTGCAACAATCATAAATATGAGTTTCGGTAAAGCTTTTTCGTTCAATAAAAAAATTGTAGATGATGCTGTAAAATTTGCAATAAGCAAAGATGTGCTTATTGTTCATGCAGCAGGAAATGATTCAAAAAACAACGATACCGTTGATAATTTTCCTACCCCTTATTTTAATGACAATAATGAAAGAGCTTCGGGATGGATAGAAGTTGGTGCATCATCATGGGAAAAGGGAAAGCAATTGGCTGCTACATTCTCAAACTTTGGTGTAAAAACTGTTGATGTTTTTGCGCCCGGTGTTGCCATTTACTCAACCACCCCCGACTCCAAATATGCAGAGTATGACGGAACAAGTATGGCCGCTCCGGTAACAGCCGGTGTAGCAGCTTTGATACGTTCGTATTATCCTCAACTAAGTGCCGCGCAAGTAAGAGATATTATTATGAAATCGTCATCAAAAATATGTCGAAAAGTTTATGTACCCGGACAAACTAAAACTAAAACAAAGCTTAAAAACATATGTGCTTCGGGGGGAATTGTAAATGCTTATGAAGCAATAAAACTTGCAGCCTCTTTTAGATAAATGCACCCTATGTTTGGAAATGTTTTGCGTTGAGCAATTTGTAAGAAAGAAGATTATATAGTGAGGCGTTTTTCTTAATTTATAAAACAACGCTCTGTTATTTACTCTGTAAATGCGCTAAAAACACTTTGCCTCTGCCGTTAAATCTATACCAAATCAACCTTTTGTAAAACCCAAGAGCTATCGATGCAAGTATTAATACACTTATTCTATCCTAGTTTTGCCATACGCTTTAGCGTAGTTACTTCCTTATCGGATAAATGTCTCCATTCCCCACGTTTCAATCCCGTTTTCGAAAATCCACCATACGATACCCGATCAAGTCTGTCAAGCGTATAACCCAAATGTTCAAACATGCGATGTATAATTCTATTTCGTCCGCTATGTATCAATACTCCTACTTCTTGTTTATTTTTAGGGTCGGGATACGCTAATTCATCGGGTTTAATAAAGCCATCTTCTAACTCTACGCCATTAGTTAATGCCCAAAAATCCTCTCCTGTAAATACTTTATTTAAGGTTGCCTTATACACTTTTTCAACTTCGTATTTTGGGTGCATTAAACGCTGTGCAAGTTCTCCGTCATTAGTTAAAAGCAATACCCCAGTAGTGTTTCTGTCAAGTCTTCCAATAGGATAAATACGTTCGCTAATTTCATTTCCTAAAACATCCATAATTGTATTTCTTCCATCGGGGTCATCCAAAGTTGTTATCGCATCCTTGGGTTTATTCATTACAATATAAACTCTTTTTTCGCGCGATAATCTTTGTCCGTTAAAGCGAACATCATCAGAATTTTTAACCTGGTATCCCATTTCTGTTACCACCGACCCATTAACACTAACCAAGCCTGTAGAAATAAGTTTATCAGCCTCTCTTCGTGAACAAATTCCCGCATTAGAAACATAACGGTTAAGTCTAACAAGATCGCTATGTTTTTCAGGTTTTAAATTGGCAACCTTTTTAAAGGTTTTTGATTTGCTGAATTTCTTCTTTTCGGTTAATACTAAATCTGATTTATAATCCTTCTGCTCTTTTTTAAATTCAGTTGAAGGTTTATCTGAAGACCTTGGTGACCTGAAAGAGGGGTTCCTGTTTTCTTTATCATCTGCACCTTTTCTATTAAATGGTTTTGTAGTAGAATCTTTTTTAAAGTTTGATGATCTTGTATCCGAGTCTCTCTTTGTAAATCTTTTTGCAGGTGTGTTTCTTTCCGACCTGTCCTCTGTTTTATTTCTATCCTTTGAAACGTATTCTCTTTTAATTTCTGACGGTCTTTCTGTATCTCTCTTTGTAAATCTTTTTATAGGTGTGCTTCTTTCTGGTCGGTCGTCTGTTCTGTTTCTTGTAACGTATTCTCTTTTAAATTCTGACGGTCCGTCTGAATCTCTTTTTGTAAATCTTTTTACAGGAGTGCTTCTTTCGGATCTTTCATCTGTATTATTTCTAAAATTTCCTGAAGATTTTTTACCGCTTGCCGAAGAATACACTTTTACATCTTTAGGTTTTCTATTAAATCCCGTAGCTTTTTTAAATGGAGTTCTCTCTCCGCTTTTTCTATCTGATGAAAACCTTTCTTCCCTCGTATCTTCTCTTTGGTATCTGTTGGTTGGTTTGCTGTCTTTGTTTTTAGGTGAAGCAAAACTTTTTCTTTTATCATTATCAAAACTCCTTGTTGAAGATTTTTTATCTGCCCTAAAAGAATCGTTGTCGTTGTTTTTTAAATTTGTTGCGCGAACAGCTCGCTTTGGTTTACTAAATGAGTTTTTCTTTTTTGAATTATCTCCGCTTTTTTCTATCGTCCTTTTTCTAAGTGCCATACTATTAAATTTTTCTGCGAATGTAACTTATAATTTCTTGAGAATAATATGGTACTATACTTATATAAAATGGTTGAAGCGTTATTTGTGAATTTTGTTGAATTTAATAAAACACTAAATTGATATTGACATATTTATAATTTAACATACTAATTTTACTTTTTTAACCTCATTATTAAATAATGTGCTGAAAACCAATCAATAAAACGGGCTGGAAAAACGTTGCTTAATTTCAATTATCATGGTGTCTGCAATGATAATTGTTATGATTTAGAACAAATCGTATCTAAATGCTTTAAAACACTATTTTTGTATACAAATTCTTATAAAACCAACAATTTGATCTCATATAATAAATTCACACTTAAAAACGGGCTAACTGTTTTACATCACGAAGACAACTCTTCGCAGCTTTGTGTATTAAACACGCTTTACCGTGTTGGCTCAAAAGACGAAAACCCAAACCATACCGGATTTGCCCATCTTTTCGAACATTTAATGTTTGGGGGGTCCATTAACATAAAAGATTTTGACTCCGAACTTCAAAAAGTTGGAGGGGAAAGCAACGCTTTTACAAGTAATGATATAACAAATTATTATTTAACACTCCCGGCAAATAATATCGAAACCGGCTTCTGGTTAGAATCAGACAGAATGCTTAGCCTTGCCTTTAGTCAAGAATCACTTAATGTTCAGAAAAACGTTGTGATTGAAGAGTTTAAAGAACGCTATTTAAATCAGCCCTATGGTGACATTTGGTTAAAATTATTGCCTTTAGTTTATAAGAAACATCCTTATAGTTGGCCAACAATTGGAAAGGAAATTTCGCATATTGAAAATTCGTCTCTAGATGATGTGATATCCTTCTTCAAACGTTTTTACAGCCCAAACAACGCTATACTCTCGGTAGTTGGAAATATCACTTTAGAGAAAACGAAACTGCTTGTTGAGAAATGGTATAATAATATTCCTTCTCAAATTATGTCTCGTGAACCATACCCATTAGAACCAATACAGACTGAGCCAAAAAAAGAAACATTTGCGGCTGACGTTCCTTTGGATGTTGTAGTTAAGGCATATCACAGTTGTAAGCGCATGCATAAAGATTATTATACAACAGATCTTCTTTGTGATATCTTGGGTACTGGCCGT
>Ga0194047_10000695_pt1 | contig 21680 bp, 19 predicted proteins | sample JunL225m_MetaG_2_FD_160070 | JGI IMG/M metagenome (GOLD analysis project Ga0194047, IMG submission 160070) | Anoxic zone freshwater microbial communities from boreal shield lake in IISD Experimental Lakes Area, Ontario, Canada - Jun2016-L221-5m | ecosystem: Environmental > Aquatic > Freshwater... | reverse complement strand
CTGCGGAAAAAAGAGAAAACGTCATAAAATGGCGGTACACAAGCGTAAGAAAATGCGCCGTAAGAACAGGCACAAGAAGCGCCAGAGATACCAGAATAAGTAAGTTTCGGTACTCTCCTGTACCTTAGTTATAGGTTGAGAATATAGCTCAGTCGGTAGAGCATCTGCCTTTTAAGCAGAGGGTCGAAGGTTCGAGTCCTTCTATTCTCACTGAAATGTTGTTTTATTTCAGTGTATGGACAAGCCCGAGTGGTGAAATTGGTAGACACACTATCTTGAGGGGGTAGCGCCGAAAGGTGTAGGAGTTCGAATCTCCTCTCGGGCACTTGTTTTTTTAAAAAGCCGCTTTTAAGCGGCTTTTTAATTTGTAAACAGGAAGAATCCAATGAATATTGCCGTATGTGTCTGTCAGGTGCCTGATACTGCTTCAGTGATTGGATATGTAGATGGTACTCCAGACTATGCAAGGGTGAATGAGGTTATGAATCCCTATGATGAGTATGCTCTTGAAGAGGCTGTGCGTTGTAAAGAGCGTTTTGAGGGAAGCATCATCACTGTTTTCAGCGTCGCGTCTGATGCTTCAAAAGAGGTGCTTCGCAAAGCTCTTGCGTTGGGAGCAGACAGGGCGGTCAGGGTAAGTTGTTCAGAAGAGCTATCAGATCCTTTTCAAACGGCTCAGGTGTTGAGTCGGGCGATTTCCAGTATCTATGCGGGTGCTTTGCCTGACCTTGTGTTTTGCGGGAAGCAGTCTACTGATTTTCAAAGTGCACAGGTTCCTTCGATGCTTGCCGAGATGCTTGGTATGGCTTCGGTCTGTGGGGTTACCTCCATACATCTTTCTGCTGAGTCTATCAAGATAGAGCGGGAAATTGAAGGTGGAATTGAATATATCGATGTTACTTATCCTGTCGTGCTCAGTGCTGAAAAAGGCTTGAATGAGCCTCGGAAAACCAGTGTCAGGGCGGTTATGGAAGCAAGAAAAAAGTCTCTTGATACGTTACAGATCACTCCTCAAGATATGCCTTATGTTGTTTTGACAGCTCTTGCACCTCTTGACAGAAAAAAACTATGTTCTTTTGTGCCGGATGAAGATGAACTGATCCGGCTGCTCAGCCATGAACACCATCTGTTGTAACGAGGGTCAACCGAACAGTAACTGTGGCGATGAACAAATTTCTGGTATTTTTGGAACAAAGAGAAGGTGTTGTTAAAAAAGCCTCTGTTTCTCTCTGGAACAGGGTTCAGGAACTTGCTGCTTTACGAGGGGACTCTGTTGTATCTGGAATTCTTGTTGGGCCGGCCGATATCCGGCAGCTTGACGGAGTGATTGCCGGAGATGGGGTTGTTTATCATGCAAAAGCAGAGAGCTGCAGGTTATACAATCAGGAATGTTATACCAGAGTTGTTGCGGATATTTTTCAGCGGGAAGCCTGCACTGCCTTGTATTTTGCCGATACGGCCATGAGCAGGGAGTTGGCGCCAAGGCTCTCAGTGCGTCTTCAGGCCTCATTACTTACTGGATGCACCATGTCGGATCCAGCAGTGGATTGTGTTTCGCGACCGGTATATTCAGGATCGTTTCTGGCTTCGTTTGTTCCAAAACGTCATCAGCGTCTTTTTATTCTTTCTTCAAGTGCCTCAATTTCTTCCTATTCTGCTGGAGGTCATATTGATTTTATTGATGTTGATCCTCAGAGCTTTTCAATGGAGAATATTTTTTCTGTTGTTCGTCAGATTGTGATGCGTGAGGGGAGACCTGACGTGGCTGAAGCCCGAATTATCGTTGCTGGAGGAAGAGGTATGGGGGGAGCGGAGGGTTTTGCTCTTCTTGAGCAGCTTGCTTTGCTTCTTGGGGGTGCTGTCGGAGCGAGTCGGACGGCGGTTGATGAAGGGTGGCGTCCTCATGCCGAACAGATCGGTCAGACTGGAAAAACAGTGGCACCGGCACTCTATTTTGCGTGTGGTATATCGGGTGCTGTTCAGCATAGGGCAGGAATTGGATCAGCCGGTATTGTTGTTGCCATTAACCGTGATCGTCATGCACCGATTTTTGACATCGCTGATTATGGTATTGCAGGTGATGTGCACAATGTGTTGCCGAAACTGGTTGATTCGCTCAAGGATTTTTTGAAGAAGCAATGATTAACGGTACTTTACTGTTTGAGAAAAGGGTTGTATGCAATATACCCATGGAACGTAACTATTTTTTTTCAGCCAATGCGTAAACTTCAGGTAGATATTCTTGGGCTTTCGACAAGCCCTCATACGAACGGGGCCTATGCTCTTATACTTTATGAAGTAGAAGGAAAGCGCAAGCTTCCCATTATTATTGGTGGTTTTGAAGCTCAGGCGATTGCCCTGAAGCTTGAAAATATAAAACCGCCGAGACCTTTTACTCACGACCTTTTTAAGAATATAGCCGATGTTTTCCATCTGCATGTCAATGAAATCATTATCGATGAACTTCACAATGAGACCTTTTATGCCAAGGTAGTCTGTGAAGTCAATGGTGAAGTTCATGAAATCGATGCACGTCCCAGTGATGCCATCGCCATTGCTGTGAGATTTAACGCTCCCTTGTTTGTTACTGAAGAGATCATGAACGAGGCGGGTATAAAGGAAGAGCAGAAAGAGGAAGGAGAGGAAGAGGCCTTGATTCAGGCAGAAGAGGTTCCGCCCGGGACACTTTCTCCTGAAGTCAGGCTTGAAGAACTTCAGTCGGCGCTCAGTGATGCGATAAGCAATGAAAATTATGAAGAAGCCGCACGGTTGCGGGATGAGATTACACGATTGAAAAGCAGTTCATGAAGGAAGAAAACTTTCATAAAAAAGGAGGCCTCGGCCTCCTTTTTTATGAAGAACACCTTTTTATTCATTAGCCCCGCCGAAGCTGAAGGTAAAGCTGAATCCCTGCTGCTTCTTGTTTGGAATACTTTCAACGGCATTGAATCCATAGCCGTAATCAAGACCGATTTGACCGATAATAGGCAGGTAGAGACGCAGGCCCAGTCCGGCTGATTTTTTCAGGTCAGAATATTTGACCGATTCCGTGTTCATCCAGAGATCACCCGCCTCAACGAAAGCCAGGGCGTAAATACTCACTGACTGTGACATGGTCAATGGATATCGGAGTTCCGAGGTGAACTTGGAATAGAATTTGCCTCCATACAGTGTCGATGAAGGATCGCCAGGATAAAGATTTGAACCGAGACTCCGGTCATTATACCCTCTCAACGGCACCGTAGGCAGGGTGGACATACCGCTGCCACCCATATAGTAGAAATCGGTGTAAGGGATGTAATCATTGTTGGTAAAGGTACCGAGATAACCATGCTGGGTTGAAATATTCCAGACAAGGCTTCTTGTGATTGGGAAAAACCAGCTTGAGCTTCCAGTGATCTTGTAGAAATCAACCGTGCCCGGCAGTGGTCCACCGGCCAGCTCTCCAGAAATTGAGTTTTTACTGCCTCTGCGCGGATAGATCGGGCTGTCGATACTGTTGCGTGTAATGGTTTGCGTTATTGAGTACTCATCGGCCTGGCTGGGGGAGTTTATCTGCGATGCGTATAAACTCAAAAGTCCACCGCTTGTGTGCAGGTATTTCAGTTTCCAGTTGACCGAGAAGTAGTCATCCGGCCAGGTCAGACGCCTTCCGATCGACAGAGTTGTGCCATACTGATCCATGATGGTTGGTGTAACGCCGTCACTGTTATAGATGTAGGCGCTATGGGTGTCGAAGACTGAAAATCCAACAGCGGTTGGAGTGCCGAATGCCCATGGCTCTGTATAGGAGAGGCTCAGCGTGTTGTAGTTGCTGCTGCCGAATTGCCACTGAAAACCAAGTTTCTGGCCATCACCGTGGGGAAGTGGCTGATAGGCTTCGCGATTGAAGATATCCTTGAGCGAAAAGTTACTGAACGTAAGGCCAAGTGAACCGACAAATCCTGTGCTGCTGTAACCGACCGATGTGTTGAAGGTATCAGTCTGCTTTTCACTGAGATTGTAGATAAGGTCAACGGTGTTGTTTTCAGGGTTCGGCTGAATATCGGGTATGATCTGCTCCGGGTCGAAGTAGTTGAGCATGCTCAGTTCCCTGATACTGCGAACGACATTCTGGCGGCTGAACATATCTCCCGGTATCGTATAGAGCTCCCGGCGGATGACATGATCTTTCGTTTTGGTATTCCCTTTGATATTGACCGTGTTCAGCTGGAACGGCTCTCCCTCCCGCAGAGAGATATCCAGATCTACGGCATCGGGTTTGATGACTTTTTCTTCAAGTTTTGCTTTGAAAGAGAGGTAGCCGCGATCAAGATAGAGCGAGCTGATGTCGCCATTGTCCTGAGAGAAATTCAGCCTTTCCTGAATGAGTTTTGCATTGTAGACGTCACCTTTTTTGATTTTAAAGGTGGTATTGAGTATCTCCGTTGTTGCAAAATCCTTGGTATTGCCTGTCCAGGTGATATTGCCGATATAATATTTCTGGCCTTCATCAAGATAAATGTCAAGAATAAGGCCTTTTTTGTCGTCGGTATAACTGATGGAATCGCGTAACACTCTGGCATCGCGGTAGCCGTTGTTTCTGTAGAACTCAACCAGGAGGTTTTTGTCGTCGTTAAATTTATCGGTATCAAGTTTTGGCGAACCAAAAATTTTACGCCACCAGGAGTTTTGATGTGTTTCATTGAACACACCTCTCAGTTTATTCTGGTCGAAAGCACTGTTGCCATGAAAGGTGATCTTATCAATGGATACCTTGCTTCCTTCAGTAATTGAGAAAATGGCATTGACATGATTTTTGCCGTTTTCCTGAAGGCGAAATTCCACGCCGGCCGTCAGATAACCTTTTGATGCATAGAGCTTTTCGATTTTATTCGATGCGGTTAGCAGATCCTGCTGGCTTATTTTTTTCCCGGCAACAAGGCCTGCTTTTCGCCGTACCTCATCATTGTCGAGCTGTTTATTGCCTTCAAAGATTACCTTATCAAGAACTGGCAGCTCCTTGACACTGAATTGCAGTGCAATTTTTTTTTCGGCAAGCTCGGTTTGCTGAACGCTGATATCACTGAACAGCTGAAGCTGCCAGAGATATTGCATGGCCGCCGGGAGTTCAGGGCCGGGAATGGCAATCTGATCATTGAGCTTGATAGGAAGACTGGCGGTTATTTCCTTTTCGTTCAGCGTCTCAAGGCCACTGAAGGAGATGGCTGTTACAGCGTATACCTCCTTTCGAGTTTCAGGGCTTGTCGTCTCTTCTGCAACTGCATTTTTTTTTCCGCCTCTGGACAGTCTTGTTTTTGCTTCAACGGTGTTCGCTATGGAATCCAAGGCAAGAGCAAGCAGAACTAACGTTATCAGCTTTCGCGATTTTTTCATGGAATATCAGGGAGTAATCTGGTTAATGCTTGCCAGCAGGAATATATTTTTTCTGAACTTGTTCACTTGTCAGTCCAAACCTTCGCTCCCGCTTCTGAAATTCAAGTATGGCATCATAAAGTTGTGAACGGCGAAAGTCAGGCCAGTATGTGTTCGTGAAATAAATTTCGGAATACGCGCTTTGCCAGAGCATAAAGTTGCTGATTCTGAACTCTCCGCTTGTACGGATCAGAAGTTCGGGATCAGGCATCGAGGCTGTAGACAGGTATGATGAAAAAAGTTGTTCATCAACAGATTCGGGATTGATTCGTCCAGCCTTGACATCAAGGGAAATAGCCCGGCAAGCCTGCAGAATATCCCATTGACCACTGTAACTGAGAGCGATATTGAGGATGAGTTTTGTGTTGTTTTTTGTAAGATCCATGGTTTGCCTCATGGTTGAACGAACTTTGTCCGGCAGTGCCTCCATGTCGCCTATGACATTAAGACGAATATTGTTCTCATGGAGTTTACGGGTTTCCCTGCCAATAACTTTAATCAGCAGCCTCATCAGAGCTGAAACTTCGTTTTTCGGTCGTTTCCAGTTTTCAGTTGAAAAAGTGAAAAGAGTGAGATAGTTGATGCCAAGTTCTGTGCATGCTTCAACAATGTCTCTGACTGAGTCCACACCTGCAGCATGTCCTTCAATTCTGGTTTTGCCTTTTGAGCTTGCCCATCTTCCGTTACCGTCCATAATAACGGCAATATGGAGAGGAAGTGTGCATGATGATTTAAGCTCAGCTTGAATTTTTTTATCAACAGAGGAATTGTCCGAGGAAAACCAGTGAGGATTAAAGGTTGATGAAAGGTTCATATTTTTTGTGAGTGCCATAAATCCTTTTTACTCCTTATCGCTTGACTGGCAGTCATGAACTTACCATACACTGATCTACTGGAGCCTAAAATTGCTTGAATTGAATAATATGCAGTTATTTGCTATTATACAAACTTTAGACATAATGAAAACCGGTAATGTCAGCCGGCATGTTCTTCTTGCATGAATGCGATACGGGGTAGAGACTTTTTCTGTAAAAATAATTCACAATAGACGTGCATTTAAGTAGTTACGAAGATTTACGCCTCAGGCTGTTTTCTAAGGAAATAACCTGTGAAGAGGTCGTGCGTTTTTATCTGGAACGTATCGATCGCCATAAGGATGATAACATTTATATAACAGTGTTTCATGAGCAGGCTTTGGAAAGGGCCAGGAGCCTTGACCGGAAACTGAGGGATGGTGAAAGTCCCGGAAAGCTTTTCGGACTGCCGATGGCAATCAAGGATAATATTTCCATGAAAGGAGGTCGCCTTACCTGTGCATCGAAAATTCTTGGGAATTACGAAAGTGTCTATGATGCAACCGCCGTGATAAGGCTTGAAGAGCAAGATGCTCTCTTTCTCGGTAAAACCAACATGGATGAGTTTGCCATGGGCAGTTCGAATGAAAATTCGGCTTATGGCAATGTTCCTAATCCCTTTGATAAAAACAGGGTACCGGGCGGAAGTTCGGGTGGTTCCGCTGCAGCAGTTGCCAATGGTCTTGCCATGGTGGCTCTCGGATCGGATACTGGAGGATCAGTACGACAGCCGGCAGGGTTCTGCGATATTGTAGGCCTGAAACCGACGTATGGCAGGATTTCCCGCTACGGACTTGTGGCATTTGCTTCATCATTCGACCAGATAGGGATCCTTGCACGCAATTGCGATGAAGCGGCGCTGGTGCTTGAGGTTATGGCAGGCAAGGACGGGCACGATGCAACCTCCTCATATCATGCTGTTAACGATTACGCTTCAGAAATGGCGACTGTTTCGGTTGAAGGACTTAAAATCGGTGTGCCCAAAGAGTATTTTCCCGACTCTCTCAATTCGGATGTCGCCAGTATTGTGAAGGGAAAGCTTCATGAACTTCGCGATAAGGGGGCTGAACTTGTCGATATACATCTTCCGGACAGTGAATATGCAATTGCGGCTTATTATATTCTTGTTACAGCTGAAGCATCTTCCAACCTTGCTCGTTTTGATGGGGCGAGGTATGGTTACCGCTCAGAACATTCGGAAGATTTGTCTGCCATGTACGTCAATTCGAGGAGTGAAGGGTTCGGCAGAGAGGTAAAACGCAGGATCATGCTTGGTACCTATGTTCTTTCTGCAGGGTATTACGACACCTATTATAAAAAGGCCCAGCAGGTAAGACGGGTATTTCAGGACAGGTATCGTGAAGCACTTGAAAAGGTTGATGTCATAGCTGGACCTACATCGCCCTTTCCACCGTTCGGTATCGGCGACAAGACAGAAAATCCTCTTGAGATGTATCTGGCCGATGTTTTCACTGTACCGGCAAGTATCGTCGGTATGCCGGCTGTCAGTGTACCCCTTGGTTTTGACAGTATCAATCTTCCTGTTGGAATGCACCTGATCTGCAATTTTTTTGAGGAAGGAAAGCTGCTTGGTATTGCAAAATATATGCAGCGTTCTCTGTAATTTTCGGGGGAATACTTAGCAATCATTAATCATAATATTCTGTACCATGAGTGTATTAGTAAACAAGGATACCCGTCTGCTTGTGCAGGGGATAACCGGAGCGGAAGGTACCTTTCATACCTCCCAGATTCTTGAATATGGAACCAATGTTGTTGCCGGAGTAACCCCCGGAAAAGGTGATATTCTCTATCATGGCAATGAGAAGGACAAGTTCTGCCGGCCCGTTCCGGTGTTCAACACTGTTCGTGAAGCTGTGGAAAAAGCTGAAGCCAATGCTACTGTTATTTTTGTTCCAGCCTTTTTTGCCGCTGATGCTATTATGGAGGCCGCCGATGCCGGATTGAAGGTGATAATCTGTATTACTGAAGGTATTCCGGTTAACGATATGATGAAAGCTTATGCTTTTGTCAAGGAAAAGGGAGCTGTTCTGATTGGCCCGAACTGTCCGGGCGTTATTACCCCGGGTGAAGCTAAAGTCGGCATTATGCCAGGCTTTATTCACAAAAAAGGCACCATCGGTGTTGTTTCCCGCAGTGGTACACTGACCTATGAAGCTGTACACCAGTTGACGCAGGTTGGTCTTGGTCAGTCAACCTGTATCGGTATTGGTGGAGATCCGATTATCGGTACACGGTTTATCGATGCTATCAAGCTCTTTGCGGAGGATGATGAGACCGAAGGGCTTATTATGATTGGTGAAATTGGCGGAAGCGCAGAGGAAGAGGCCGCTGAGTATATTCAAAAATATTTCAAAAAGCCGGTTGTCGGATTTATTGCCGGACGTACAGCGCCGCCAGGACGCAGAATGGGCCATGCCGGCGCTATTGTATCCGGTGGCAAGGGAACCGCTGACGACAAGATAAAAGCCATGGAAGCAGCTGGTATCCATGTCGTTGACAGCCCTGCTGATTTGGGTGAAGCCATGATCAAGGCGCTCGGCAGGTAATTCAACCCGGCAGAGTCTGATCAGCATGCTTAGAGAGTAACCGATAGAGGCGCATGGAGATGCGCCTCTATCTATCATCTAAAACAAACTCAACTCAAGTCTGTGTTTTACTTTTTCCCAGCCGGGGATTACAGCGTCGAGGAGTTTATAAAACTCAGGACTGTGGTCATGGTACTTCAAGTGACACAGTTCATGGGTAACAACATAATCAGTACATTCCTTGGGTGCTTTCACCAGCTCAGGATTGAGCGTTACCATACCCTTGTCAGATAGGCTGCCCCATCGTTTCCGCATCCACTTGATAAATATGGCAGGTTTTGGAAATGCAACCCCATGAATCTTTGGCCAGCAACGCTCCATGCTGTTATTGAATTGCAGCGCTGCTTTTTCTGAATACCATTTCCGCAACAGTTTTTTTGTGGTTTCTGGATGTGGCTCATCTCGCAGAGTGACGTGGAAAAAACCTCTGGATAATTTGACACTATTCTCACTGCCCTGAGCAATTGTTAAGCGATAGTGCTTGCCAAGATAGCGGTGGGTTTCTCCATTGATATAAAATCGATCAGGTGTCTTTGGCGTAAACTGCAGAAAATAGTTTCGCTGCCGGAGAATCCATCGTGCTCGTTTGCATATCTTTTTCTCGATCAACGAAATATCAGAGCCTGGTGACGCTTTGACTACCACTGAACAATCAGGATGAACCGCAATTTCCATCGTTTTTCTCTCACAATACAAGAGAGTGTAATCAATGGAATGACACCCATAATCAAACGACTGTTTGTTCCGTAGTATTGGCTCGTTCATTTGAAAGTCCTGTGCTTTGCGACCTGCAGAACCTTTTCGATTATTTCATCCATTTTGTCAAGTGACAGCTCAATACCTTTTTTGGTTTTAAGATCATCATAAAGGTAATCGTCAATTTCATTCACCGTTTCTTTCTGAGCATCATCATCATACCAGAAATAAACCTTGTTATGCCTTTCAAGAATACCTTGTATTGCGATTGCTGTGGCGGCAGTTATAGCGTCAAGCTCTGCATCGTTCTTCAAGGGCTTTGCACCTCTGCCAGCCAATTCCAGAAATGGTTTCAAGACCCCATAATATGCCATGGCGTCTTCATTGCATGCAAGTATATCAGGGATGTCATCATGCACCTTGCCAACAACTTTATTCCTGATAGCAACAACTTTATGCAGGTAGTCAAGATCAGATACTCTTTGGGCCCTGAACTCTTCTATGGCCAGCTGAATAAGTTTTGAGAATTTCTCGTAATAAGCAGGATCTTCAGCCATTTTTTCGGTAATGACCTTTTTGGTGGCATGTGCAATAGTATCGGCTTTGGATGCATTGCTTTTCCTCCCTTCGTATATCCCTTGCTCCTCTTTGATCAGATTAAAAAGCTTGTCATCAAAAATATTGACCGGCTCATTCAGTTGAATGACCTCATTAGCCTGAATATGAGTATCCAGCAGTTTCTTTATTTTTGGCTCATAATCCCTGTAATCAATGCTCTCGGCATACCTGCGCTTTACCGAAACCTTCAGTAACTGAAATTGTCGCAAATCTGCTTTGTACCTCGAAATGGTATTTTTAGCAGTCTCAGACAAAAACTTTTCTGATGAAAACGCAATAGCCAGGGTTTTACCAAACTCCGCAAGGCGACTATAAAACTCCTCTCTCAGCTCATCATCTGCAAGCAAGAGCTCATACGCCTCTTCATCATAGGAGTGTTTTACTGTTTTAAAGAGCTCCCACACACGCGAATAGCGTTCCGGCAATTTTTCAATTTCGCTGTTTATTGAGCTCAGGGTGCCGACGAGGTCAGACTCATCAAAGCCTTCAAAGGCACTGTACATAGTCAAGGCTTTATCCAGCTCACCGAGAGCATTTACATAATCGACTATAAACCCGAACTCCTTTCCTTCATAAAGGCGGTTAACCCGGGCAATGGCCTGAAGCAGGGTATGCTCACATAATACCCTGCATAAATAGAGAACCACATTTCTTGGTGCATCAAATCCAGTGAGCAGCTTGTCTACCACAATTAATATCTCGGTTTCACTACCATGCTTAAATTGGTTAATGAGCTGCTTGGTATACTCTTTTTCACTTCCATAGCGCTTCATCATTTTCTGCCAGAATTTCACAACGTCATCGGTCGACTCATCGTCGGACTCTTCATAGCCTTCACGCATATCAGGAGGAGAGATCACAACATCTGACGTAACAATACCGATTTCATTGAGGTACGAATTATATTTAAGGGCAGAGAGTTTATTAGGAGCCACAAGCTGCGCTTTAAACCCGGTACCCTGCCAATTGGCACGATAGTGTTCAGTAATATCAAATGCCCTCATGTAAATCACCTGATCAGCCTTATTCAGCATTTCAGCCCGGGCATATTTACGTTTGAGATCAGCTTTCTGTTCTCTGGAAAGACCCTGGGTATGACGTTCAAACCACAAATCAACAGCCGTCTGATTCTGGGTCATTTCAACATGACGACCTTCATACAAAAGCGGAACGACTGCTCCATCTTCTACTGCCTGCGAAATGGAATAATGGGGCTCAACCAATGCACCAAACCTGGTAAAATTGTTTTTTTCTTTTTTCAACAGCGGGGTGCCAGTAAACCCTAAATAGCATGCATGAGAAAACATTTGCCGCATGCGAGCAGAAAATGACCCAAACTGAGTGCGATGGCTTTCATCCACGAGAATAAAAATATCCGGAGAGTCATCCTGATACTTCTTTGCCGTATAAGCCTTGTCGAACTTATGAACGAGTGTGGTTATGATACCTGATTTTTTTTCAGCAAGCAGCTCAAGCAGATTACGCCCGGAACTCGCTCTGTTGGCCTCAAGCCCGCAAGCGGCAAAGGTATTACCAAGCTGTATATCCAAATCATCCCGGTCTGTTACCAGCACAATTCTTGGATTGAGCATCTGCGGATCGAGTGCAAGGTTTCTCGCCAGCATGACCATGGTCAGGGATATTCCGGATCCTTGTGTGTGCCAGATTACGCCACCCTTTCGTGCACCCGTACCGTCAAACTGCTTTACTCGATTGAGTGTCGATTTAACAACAAAATATTGCTGATAACGAGCAATCTTTTTAATCCCTCCATCAAACACGGTAAACTTCCATGCCAGCTCAAGCAACCGCTCTGGTCGGCATAGTGCATAAAGAGCTTTATCCTGCTCAGTAACAAGTCTGTCAATACTCAACGGAGCTGGTTTAACATCAAGAGCATCAGCAACTCTCGAAAAAATATCCTTTGCCAGCGGCTTGTTAACAATATCCTGCAATTTCACGAACTCCCGTCCCCCTGTTTCGAAATGGGGTTCTTTCCAGACACTCCAGAATTTTGCGGCACTCCCTGTAGTTGCATACATGGCACTGTTCTTGTTCAACGCAAGCACCAGCTGAGAATAAATGAACAGTTTCGGGATATGATCATCGTTCTGATTCCTGATTGACTGCGAAACAGCCTGCTCAAGCTCAACTCGGGGGGCCTTACATTCGATCACACAAAAAGGAATGCCATTGACAAACAAAACTATGTCTGGACGAGTTGTCTCTGTGCTTCTGGAACGCTCAACACTATACTCAACAGTTACATGAAACCTGTTGCGATCGGAATTCCGCCAATCGATGTAGTTCAGATGAAAGCTCTTTGAATCACCATTGATGGTCTGCTCCATGGCTGTTCCAAGTGTCAGCAGGTCATAAACGTATTCATTGGTTTTCAGTAACCCGTCATACTTGATGTTTTTCAGTTTCTGAATAGCAGATTGAATATTCTCTTCGCTGAAAAGGTATTCGCTTCCTTTGTGCCGGATGTAGTTGATTTCCTTCAGTTGATTCCGCAGAATATTTTCCAGAAGGACATTAGACATCCTATCCTGACGTTCACGGAGTGCATCAGCCGGCGAAATATATTCATAGCCCATCGCCACCAGCACTTGTACGGCAGGGATTTGAGAAAGATATTTTTCATTTACCTGAAAGTCACTCATTTCCTCTACCCCTTTTATGGGCGGTCTTGTTCACATCCTGACATAGGAACAACACCTCTATTGATTGGGTCTGCAATTTGATAGCAGCATATCGAGTGGTTGTCCGGAATTTCCGGACAACCACTCGATATGCTGCTATATGATCTTTTTGCTTTTACCGAATAGGTACGCATTGTACTGTGTCAGGCATACCGTTTCATCTTCCAACCGCATTTCGATTAGAACTGGCCCATCCGCAGCATAGAATATCAGGCATTCAAAATCGCTCATAAACAGGAATCAGTTTTGGTCACACAACAATAATTTGTGCCTGTGCATCAATGTGAAAACCACATGTTCTGAAAAAACGAAGTCTTGTTTCCTGATCGATTACCTGAAAAGGCTGGTGCTGCTTATTACACGCGTATGCTTTTTTATGCCTGAATACACCCACATCATGATATTTTTTAAAAAATAGTATCGTTGATTCAAGCTGGTCTATTGCTTTTGTTCGCCATTTACCTTTCTGATCTTTAAGTTCCACAAAATAGATATGCTCAGATGATGTCAGCATTCCATCGCACCGTCCTCGTCCAATTTCCTCATCACACTTAATGACACAATTATCTATCGCTGTAAAGGTCAAGTCGACTTTGGAATTATTTCGAACAGTAGCGACCCATCTCGATAAGTTTTCGGTATTGGTATATGCTTTGGTCCCGTCCTGATCATCGCACAATCCGAAAAGAAGGTCATTTCTTGCAGGCTCCTGACATTCGAGATCAAAGAAATTCATAACTGTAACGCCTCCTCGATTTCCAGTAGTGCATCGAAAATCAGGTTTCCCTCTTTAAGCATCTCATTCAAAACATTGCTATCTGAAGGAATCCCCTCAAAATCGGGCAAACGCTTGATCATTCCTTTTGCATCCAGCTCATAAATCGCTACTGAATTCGGTGAAACCAATGACTTCTCAGAAACAACCTTGTTCAATTTTTCTCTCAGCAAATCAGCCTTTTCCGACTTCTCTATTTTACGTTTTAACTCATAACCCTGTATAACGATACTGAGGCAATTAACGACATAAGGGCTATGCGTTGTCATAATCAACTGGTTATCAGAATTCAGATTATTGAATTCCAGTAAACGATATAACAGCTGCCACTGTGAAAAAGGGTACAAATTCTGCTCAGGCTCTTCAACGATATTAACAAAAGAAGTTTTGTTAAATTTTGAGGAAAGCACAGAGAGCGCAGCTCTTCTTTGCTCACCTGTCAGATTTTGATTATCGACAATATCCTCTACGCCCTTTTTAAATCGATTTAATTCCTCGCCACTCATCGGCTCTTGATTATTCTCGCTTTGCTTCTGCACCGATGCAGACAGATATTTCGAAACCAGATATAAAGGAACAAGCGACTGAAATCCACTTGAAGCCTCTGTTAATCTGATTTTATACCCATCCCCCTTAAGATTGAGATTATCATTTAAACGATCATATTCAATACAGGCATCGACACATGGCAAATCAACAATACCCTTCAATCCTTTTTTCGCTTTCTCAAATTCCACTAGAAACTCTTTCAGCGAATCAGAAGAAAGCTTCAGATCTCTTGCTGCCTTAACATAAGAGATAAAATTCCTCTCTGAAGGAACATACATAATCTGAGGAAGCCTATATGAGACATCAGGAATCTTATTGATAATAAGTCCATCATTCTCATATTTAATTTCAAAAACATCTCCCCGATATTCAATAACACTCTTCTCGTGTCCTTTCGATAGGTAATTTTCCAGCCGATGATAAGCAAGAAATTGTTTTCTGAACCTGTTTTTCCGTGCAAACCATTTCACACTGTAATCTCCTCTGACCAGTGCCTTCTCGATCCATGCAAAAGTAGAGATCAATTTTGCCACCGTGCTTTTGCCAGAACCTTGGTCGCCGATAAAGACAGTAACTTTTTTCACATCGATCCAGCCATCATCGTCACAGAAACCATCCTTGACGGGGCCAAAATTTTTTATGCGTATTCTGCTCATTGTTTCAATAACAGTTAAAGCGTTCTTGCATCCAAACAGCAATATACCACAATAGAAATCGTCCTGAAGCCTCTACCTCAATGCGAGAATCTTCGACCGGGCTTCAACCTTATCGATCATCGCCTTGACTGCCAGATCAATGGACTTGTCTTCACGATAATCAGCCGGAGCGATGAGCGAAACCCTTTTATCCTTGAGCAATTGCTCGGCAACCTGTTTTGATTTGTTTTTCCGGGAGTTGTACACAGAAATCGAATACCCTCCTTGATCCTTGACCAGTCTCATGCAAGGGATATCGGTTTCGCCGTCTCCGATTAAAATCATGTTTTCAAAGGGCACCGGCCGTTCTTCTGGTGGGATATACGCATTTATAACGCTATTGTCGTAAACCTCCAAACTGCCCTTGTTGACTCGGAACAGATACTGGGTTTTCGTGGTATAGTTGATGGCCAGAGCAGGCCAGCAAGCGACTCCGTGATGATCGTACATAAAACCGGAAGCATAGATAGCTTTAAACTCTTTGGCTATCGACGTCCCTTCGACCATTTCGCGAATCCCTGACGAGACGATGTAATGTTCTACCCGAATACTCCTTTCTCTACCATAATCATTGATGCGCTCAAACCATTCGACCACTCCGGGAAATAGTTTTATCTGCTCACCGTATTTCCGGAAATCATTTTTTGTTACCCGAACTTCCGCACTTTCAGCCTTTTTCAGCATCTGGTACATGTACGCCAGAATCTGATCGGCATTCTGTTCCTGAGCGTATCTGGCTACATCATCCCAGAAACCTTGTGATTTCATGCGAAGCTTTGGAATAAAATCATACTCCTGCATATTACCCGGTGCAAGCGTACCATCAAAATCATAGGCAATCGCCATGTTTACCAATCTTTTCCCCATAATGATTAAATATTATTTTTTTCCCGCGGATGACAAGAATCGTTTCTGTAGCTATTTCCGCCCCTGTTCCTTCCGTTCTAACCGTGAAACCTGATCTCCGAATGCTGATTTGTGCCTGTTGACATAATTATACATCCTCGTATTGATTAACGATTTCAGGTGTTACACGCCACTCTCCTGTCAACATCTTCTGCATCAGTCCACGCTTCTGGGTTTTATATTTATCGAGTAATTGCTTCAGAAGATCAATTTCCTTCTGGGCAGCATTCAATGTCTCGGCTATCTGCTGTTGCTCTTGCAACGGTGGAACCGGAATTTTGACACTCATAAAGTCCGGAATGCTGATCTGTTTGCCATCACGGATTCCAATCACCGCAAGACTCAAATACTTCTCAACGAAGAGATAAGATTTGAAAAACAACCGATAAAAGTCAATGCTTATCTCCATCTTCGGACGCAATACAGTGTATGCCGGGCTTATAAGTCCCTGATAGTTCGAGTATTCGATACCACCTTGAAATGAACGAAGGCTTATCGCAAAATCACCACGCTTGATAAGTTTATAGCCTTCCGTAGTTCCATCTGGGGACATTACTCGACCTTCCAGCATGCTTCGTGGTATTACTCCACGGTCTTGAGTCACCGAGAGCAGTTCTTCTTCTTGGAAGCCCTTTTCAGTAATTGTGTCAAATATTTTTTTTGGTTTAATGTGCGTCCACTCACCGCACTTCATGCCTATCGCTTGCTGGATATAACCCTTAAACAGCTTTTCCTTTTCCTGAATCAGCCGTTCAATTTTATCGATAGCATCATCCCAAGTGGCAAGCAAATCGGCAATGGCTTTTTGCTCGGAGAGTGGGGGAACTGGAATTTTTAGTTTTTCAAACTCCGTTTTATTGAAGCTACCTTGTCCACTAAAACCAGCAATTGCCTATAACCATTTTTTGTAAAGAGAACTTTGAAAGAAGTGTGCTATGTACTCAACGTCTGATATTTCGCGGCGTAGTCTCAAAATAAAAAAATTCGTCGAGACGATGCAGTTCTCAGGATTCCCACGGTAGACACCAACCTTTCCCAACTCTTTTGCACTTCCGTTTACAAAATTGATCAGTAGATCTCCTACAACTGGCTTTACTTTTTCAAGATTTGCACCACGAGGATCTTTTTCGTGCCAGAATTTTAAATCGATTGTATTTCCTTGAGCTTTTCAGCCATTTTCACCCTCACCTCTGCCAGCTCTTGTTCCAGCTTGTCAATTTCCATCTGGACTGCATCAATATCAATCTCTTCTTCCTCTTCAAAGGTATCCACGTAGCGCGGGATGTTGAGATTGAAGTCGTTTTCCTGGATCTCTTTCAAGTCTGCAACATGGGCGTATTTTTCTACCTCTTTGCCTTCCTTATAGATCCGCATGATTTTTTCGACCTGTTCATCGGAGAGCGTGTTCTGATTTTTTCCTGACACAAACTCCCGACTGGCATCGATAAAGAGTACCTCCCTCTGTTCTTCTCTCTCTCCGCCTTTTTCCCGAGAGCGGTCAAACACCAGTATGGCAACAGGGATGTTCGTGGTTGGAAAGAGATTGCCCGGCAATCCGATTACTGCATCAAGCAGGTTTTCTTCGATCATTTTCTGGCGAATACGACCTTCTGCTGCGCCTCTGAACAGCACTCCGTGTGTAACGACTACAGCAACACGACCCTCTTTTTCAAGTGCTGTTTCAACCATGTGGCTGATAAAAGCCCAGTCGCCCTTCCCCTTGGGAGGAACTCCGCGCCAGAAGCGGTTATATTGATCGCTTTCAGCATTTTCAGCTCCCCACTTATCCAGCGAAAATGGTGGATTGGCCACAACGCAATTGAATTTCATCAGATGGTCATGTTCTACCAGAAGTGGACTGTTCAGGGTGTCGCACCACTCAATGCGGGCACTGTCAAAACTGTGGAGAACCATATTCATGCAGCAGAGAGCCCAGGTGCTTCCGTTAGATTCCTGGCCGAACAGTGCGAAATTCCGGTCACCAACCACTTTGGCAGCCTGCACCAGAAGACCACCAGAGCCGCAGGCAGGGTCGCAGATACGGTCGCCGGGTTTTGGGTCGGCAAGTTTGGCAACGAGCTCTGTAACTTTAAACGGAGTGAAAAACTCTCCGGCCTTTTTACCGGAATCCGAGGCGAAGCGCTCAATCAGATAGATGTAGGTGTTCCCGATGACATCTTCTGTAACAAGGCTGGGCTTCATATTCAGCTGCGGCTTGCAAAAGTCTTCCAGCAGTTGTTTCAAGCGCCTGTTACGATCTTTGGTCTTACCAAGGTTTGCTTCGCTGTTAAAGTCGATGTTCCGGAAAACCCCTTCGAGTTTTGTTTTGTTAGCTTCTTCAATGTGGTCGAGAACAATATTGATCAGCTCTCCTATATTTGCTGCCGCTCTGCGTTCATACAGGCTATAATATGTTGCCGGAAAATCTTCCAGAACTTTCTCTTCGCCGGTCTGATGATTTTTTTCGATCAGCTTTACAACCGGAAGAACAAAACGCTCACGCTCCATTTTCCGGAGAATTCGGGCGTCATCATCTCCATACTGTTTCTGGTATGCTTGATAATGATCCTGCCAGACGTAGGAGATGTACTTTAAAAACAGCATGACAAGGATATAATCTTTGTACTGCGCCGGATCAACAACACCTCTGAACGTGTCGCACGCTGCCCACGCCGCATTATTGATATCCTTCTGATCAATCTTGATACTCATATTTTATTCTTCTTTAGCAAGCTGCATTAATAATGTTGACATGTATTGCCTGCGCTTTTGAGCAAGCACACCGAGCAGTGTCTGTTCACGAGCGGCAAGCGAGGCAAGTTCCATGATATTTTTTTGTTTCTCTATTGACGGCAATAACACTTCTAAATCTTCAAGGACCTCCTTGCTGATCATCTTCTGAGCCGTCCCTATCGCCCTGCTGGTCAAAAACACCTGTGCTTCCCGCTGACTGATATACCAGTTCAGATACTCCGGCAAAATCTTTTTGGGCTTTGTAACCCTTATTCTTAATAAAGGAGCGGCCACAACTGCTTTCCCGGGGTTTTCAAACAGAATCGCAGCTTTGCTCACAAGGCCACGCGACCGGAATACAAGATCTCCTTTACAAACAAGGTGGTGGTCTTTGACTGAATCCATGTCTATCATTGTCAATCCATCGCAGCCCACCGTATTGTCATCAAGCAGATCTTTCATCTGTATGACCGCCACAGCCCCATTTTTCGAGCTCTCAAGACGGGACCTGAACGAGTATCCCATCTGTACGGTTGCGATATGTTTTATAATTACTTTCATCAAGCCATTTGATTATGCGGTAACTCTATTTCTGTAAATAATAAAAAATTCCGAGTCATTCAAAAAATAATTTTACAAAAACATCATTTCTGTGTTTTCTATTTTCTGCAGGTCCTTATACGATTCCAACGTCTAAAAAACCTTTTTTTTGGAGATATATTTCGTCTCGCACTTTTTTGCTATAGTGCACTCTATGCTTTTGAATTATTTCTTCGCTCAAAGAGTTGGTATGGTATAAAGTTCATTGTTTGCCATTCAGAAAATCGGTTTATTTTTCAGGAGAGAAACATCATGTCGCAGCTATTTTCACCAACCACAATAGGTTCACTCACACTCAGGAATCATCTGGTGATGGCGCCGATGACCCGCAATCGTGCTACAGGCAATGTTCCGAATGCACTTATGGCTGAGTACTATGCTCAGCGGGCTTCTGCCGGTCTCATTATCACTGAAGGAACATCCCCTTCTCCCAATGGTTTAGGCTATCCACGGATACCGGGAATCTTTTCAAGGGAGCAGATTGCTGGATGGAAGCTCGTTAATGATGCCGTTCATGCCAAAGGGGGGAAGCTGTTTGTTCAATTGATGCATGGTGGGCGAATAGGTCATCCCCTTAATTTACCTGCAGGAGCGCGGGTGCTGGGGCCTTCAGCAGTGGCTGCTGAGGGTGAGATATACACCGATGCCGAGGGTATGAAACCGTATGTTGTGCCGCAGGAGATGACGGATGGTGATATCAAGAGCGCTATCGAAGAGTTTGCACAGGCTGCGAGGCATGCGATTGAAGCTGGTTTTGACGGTATCGAGCTGCACAGTGCAAACGGATATCTGCTTGAACAATTCATCCGCCCGAGTTCCAATCAGCGCAACGATCTCTATGGCGGTGCTCTTGAGAACCGAGCCCGCTTCGTGCTTGAAGTTGCCGACGCGGCGATCAAGGCTATTGGCAAACAGAGGGTCGGCATACGTCTGTCGCCTTACGGCATTTTTAATGACATGCCGCTCTACCCGGCGATGGAGGCTGATTACACCTATCTTGCCAGGGAGCTCAATGCGCTTGGTTTGCTCTACATCCACCTGGTCGATCACTCATCTATGGGTGCGCCCGAAGTACCTGCCTCAATCAAGGCAGCGTTCCGCAAGGAGTTTAAGGGGAAGCTGATTCTCTCAGGAGGCTACGATGCTGCACGTGCGGAGAGCGATCTGGCAGAGGGCATGTGCGATCTGATCGCTGTGGGGAGAGCGTTCCTTGCCAACCCGGACCTTGTCGCGAGGTGGGAGTCGGGCGCGGCCCTCAATGAACCTGATATGACGACATTCTATATGTCTGGAACGAAGGGGTATACCGATTACCCTGCGTTGAGTTAATAAAAAACCAAAGGAATATTTATGAACAAACGAACCATCAGCACTCTTGCACTTGTTTCCATGACCGCCGGTGCCCTTATGGCAGGGTGCAGTCCAACTATTCGGGTTGAAGCACCTGACAAACCCATTGTGATCAACATGAACATCAAAATTGATCATGAAATCAGGATAAAGGTTGATCGTGAACTCGACTCCCTGCTCGACAACAAAAAAGGCTTATTTTAACCAGAAGAAACGAAACTATGAAAACGATACAATCCATAGCGTTAAGAGTAGTGGTAGCCATGATGCTGCTTCTTGGCATTGCCGCACCTCTCTTTGCACTTGACCTCGAAACAGCTCGCTCAAAGGGATTGGCCGGAGAGGTTGATAACGGACTGCTTTCCGTACCTCCCGGAGCTCCGGCTGACGCCCAGGCACTGATTACAACCATCAATAATTCCCGCAGGGCAGAGTATGCAAAAGTTGCTGCTAAGAATAATCTTGAACTTGACGCTGTGGGCGGGATGATGTTCCAGAAAATCTATGCCCGTCTACCAGTCGGTACATGGGTGCAGATGCAGGGGAAATGGGCCAAAAAGGCAGAGTAATGCTGCAAAAAAAGTGGCTGTGAAATGGACTCTGCACATCCTGTTTGCTGCGATTTTGCTGCTGACGCTGACGATGGGCGCAGCATGGTATTGCTTTCCCTGGTATGCACCATCACAGATGGACCGTTTGCTTGAGGGAAAACCGTTTCGCATTGAAGTTTCCGGTTTAGGACGACCGGATTTTTCCGGTGTAGGGTTTCGCTCGTTGAAACTGCGTTTTATCACACCACCTGATGGCTGCAGTGCTGCAACCACCTATATGCTTTCACTTACAAACGGTTCGCTCTCCTGGCATTTCGAAAACCCTGATAGCTCTGGTTCCCGATCTCTGCTGCCACAAGTTATCAATGCGGCATTTGCCTTAGATGCCGATTCCATCAATGTAAAGCCGGAGCCGGAAGCATTTATTTTCGGCGATCGCAACCCGCGGATAATGCTCAACATGGAGCTCTCCCGCAAGCATGGGTTTATCCTCTCTTTCAGGCCGCTCAATGCAGGATACAGCATTATTGGTGCTACGGTTACCCGTGAAAAGCTCCGGCTTGAAGATGTGAACTTCAAGGTCAGGCTCAATGCTGCAGACAACTGGCAGCAGCACATGGATAC